>Ga0302194_10000667_pt1 | contig 21961 bp, 16 predicted proteins | sample II_Bog_N1_1_FD_200227 | JGI IMG/M metagenome (GOLD analysis project Ga0302194, IMG submission 200227) | Peat permafrost microbial communities from Stordalen Mire near Abisko, Sweden - II_Bog_N1_1 | ecosystem: Environmental > Terrestrial > Soil > Wetlands > Peat | place: Sweden: Abisko...
CCGTGTGCATCAAGGATACGGCGAATAATCTCCAGGCTGGCCTCTGCGCGTGTCTCGTCGTTTGTGAGTTGGTCGCCAGAGAGGGAGCGAAAGGATTCCTGGATCAGTTCGAAGTGATCGTCCTCCTTAGTGGCGTAAATCACCCCATCGACGCGAGCGCCCGCCGGCAAGGATCGTACCGCTTCCTCTGTGGCTAGTGCCGCAAATCGCCAAAGCTTCGGTACCTGGGCCGCATCGAGATCGCGCAGAATGACTGGTTGCCTGAGAGCAGCCTCGGCTACAAGTCCCGCCATTGGTATGGGAAAGTCCTGCGGCATCGGACCCCCACGAATGTTCACGACTCCGGAATCACCGCTGAACATACGGCGCGCGAACTCCTTGACGCCGACCCCGATTGGCGACACGATACCCATACCGGTCACCGCGACTTGCCAAGTGTAGGTCATGCGACGACAAGTCTTCCCGTCCTCGTTGCGGCGCAGAGCAGGGGGTCGGCTATGCCGCACGAGCGGCGGTCTTTGCTTTCCGGCCGACAAAGGCTCTTCCAGTCCGTATACTCCGAGCTACGCGTCAGCACCAAAGCCGCTGCTGCCTCTGAGAGAAGAGTTTCGTCGCCAACATCGCGGCGGTTCCTCATGCTCACCAAGGGATCTTCGAGGCTAGTCGCGCTACAGACCAATGCCGCACGGACCACTTCGGTCTGCACGTCGATCTCTGCCTGTTCGAGTGCGTGCAGGCTCGCCCAGCGAGAATGACTGAAAACGTACTGAGGGCCCATGGCGCCCAGAATAATGCCGAGCTGACTGGGCGGTATGTTGGGAAGCTCCTTGAAGAACTGCTTGGGCGAGCGAAGCGACTTGTAGGTTGCGGCAAACTCCTCCGCAGGCGTGTCGAGCATACGTTTGGGCGTGAGGAAATCGTGCTCGCGTTCGACAGCACAGTATAGGCCCACACTGAACGGGTCCTCTTTGAGAAAAGGAGCGAGAACTTCTCGGCTGTCAAGACCCGCCGCAACCAGCAGCAGGCCGGTGCGATTAAGAACCTGATAGACTCGGGGCTCAGGCAATCTCACAATCTCTTCATCCCCGGCAGCGAAGACCGCCGTATGTTCCACGCGGAAATCATCGCCATAAACGCTGTAAACGCGGGAACACGGACTGTCACCTTGCTCCGGCAGCAATACACGATTCCACAGAACGTTGCTCACTTGTACCTCCGTTGCGCTGTTTCCAGTCTTCAATGATAGGGTTGGCGAGGTTTTCCGTTGCCGGGTTCTGGATGATTGCCCCCATCAGTTCCGCCTCTCCCACCCGTCTGCCATCCACTTCGATATAGCCGGATGTCGTCATGTACTGCGTGCGAAGCTTGAGTATCTCGATATGAATCCGGCACTGGTCGCCGGGAACAATCGGACGCAGAAACCTGGCCGAGCGAACATGGCTCAACATTCCAAAGCTGCCCGGGTTCAGACATGCAACGCAGAGTGCCGCAGTCTGGCCGATCATCTCGATCTCGAGTACTCCGGGGACTGTCGGCCTGCCGGGAAAGTGATCCATAAAAAACAGCTCCGATCGAGAGAACGATTTGGTTGCGATTGCGCGCACACCCGCCTCGCATTCTTCCAGCCTGTCTACCATGAACCATCGCATGCTCGAACTCCTCGATTAGACGGCTCCGCGCCGGTTGCGAAGCCTGTCCATGTGTATGCAAACGTCGTGCCAACAGCTGAGTTGGAGAATCCGTTGGCCTCCACTCGCGGATTATCGGGAGTTGGTCGAAGAGTGAGGCGTTTCAGGACCAAAACCAGTTCTGAAGAGGCATCACTCGATCCCAAAATTGGTCCGCCTGATTTCATTCAGCCAGTGTCTTCGCGCACAACTCAGGCGGATGCGCCGATCGGAGCGCAGTCTATCAAGCGTTCCAAAATACTAGCCAGGCTGCGTATGGTGGGATGCTCGAAAAATACCCGCATGGGGAACTGCCGGGCCAGCTCGCGCTGACTTTCATAACTCTCTTCGCCGCGAGGAAGCAAATTCATCATTCTGCGGTGAGCGGAAACCATGTTGAGCGAATGCGCGCCAAGCTGGAGCAGGTTATCCTCAACGCCAATTGGGCGACAATCCAACTCTTCCTCCCAAATGGCAACCAATTGATGTTCGAGAGCCGATTCCGGAACCGCCGCGCAGGAAGCATCGGCCGTGTGAGTAGACCGGGCAAGCAACGCTTCTCGATCAGGCGCGCCCGATGCGTCTCGCGGCAGTTCATTTGTCACTACTACGCAATCCGGCACAAGATACTCTGGGAGTTGCGAGCGCGCCAACTCCAGTACGGCGCCGGGATCGATGGCCGCTACGCCCGCACATTTCTCCAAATAGGCCTCTACGCGATTCTTGCCGGTGGAACCGCGTCGCACTACAACCACTGCTTGGGCGACACCGGGAAAGGCGGCGAGCACCTTCTCGATGGCGGCAAATTCCACACGTCGGCCTTGTTTCTTCGCCGATGCGTAGCTAGGGGCATCCAGTTCAAGCAATCCGTCTGCCCTCCAGCGCGCCCGGTCGCCGGTACGAAAAACTCTGCTGCCATGCTGGAACGGGTGAAGCGGAAATCGCGCTGCTGTCTGCTCCGGATCGCCCAGATAACCGAGCGCTAAAGCATCTCCAGCCAGATACAACTCTCCCCGAACGCCTGGAGGGAGGACGTTTCCGTGGCTGTCGAGAACGTACGCGGCGCAGTTTCCCGATGGCCGTCCGATGGGAACAGTTTCAGCATCTTCAGGAATGGCTTCCATGACCGGCCAGCTAACCGCCGCAGGAGCCTCAGCGGTCCCGTATTCGTGGACGATCAGTGTTCCTGGTAGAGCATTGATCGCCTCGCGCAAAAGCGCCGCGGGTGCCACATCGCCCCCCGTGACCAGGACGCGGAGGTCTCGTAGCGCCTCCGGTATCTCTTCGAGCGCCTGGGCCAGCCGGTCAGGCGGAATCTGCAGCACAGTAACGCTCTCCTTCCTGAGAAGTGCGGCCAGTGCAGGAAGACTCCACGACGCTTGCGGTAGTACGATGCGCGCGCCGCTCAGGAGTGCTCCCCAAAGCTCAAACGAAGCCGCGGCGATGCAAGGCGAAACCATCAGAATTGCGTCCTGCTGCTCCAATTCCCCCGCTCGTCGTGCCAATGCACGAGGCGGAATAAGTACGCCCCGGCATTCAGCCGATACGGATGGATAGACGACGGAGGCTGGCTGCATGGGGCTGAGCGTACTGGCCGGATTGTCTTCCGATGTGTCCGCCAACTCGGTTGCCGTCCGGTCCAGACGAAGTACGGGGACTCGAACGAGGCCGGCAGTATTCAACTCTTTTGCTCTATCGCCGGTTGCCAACAGCGCGTGCGCACTCAACTCGTCGAGGCGGGTCCGCAGACAGGCGGGATCGAGCCCAGCTTCGATCAGAGCGTAAGCCCCGCCCGCTTTCAGAACGCCCAAAATCGCCACCACCATCTCGATACTGGGCGGTGCCAGAATCGGGACCAGGTCCCCCGAGCCGACGCCAACTTTCAATAGCCAATGCGCGACGCGGTTGGCCTGCCGGTTCAGATCGCCGTAAGTGACCCTGCGTTCTGCCGCGATCGCGATCGACTCCGCTCGCGCGACGGCTTGCTGTTCAAACAGATCCACCGGATTCCAATGTGGGGACCGCTGCTGTGCGACGGTCAGGCTTTGTTCGACCACCCGGTCCCGCTCGTCCGCCGTTAGGATATTCAACCCAGACAAGGGCACCTCCGGATGTTGCACGATCTCCTGAAGCAGCGTGGAAAAGCATTTCATCCAACGCGCAACTGAGGGTTCGTCGAAGAGATCCAGTGCGTAGGCGAAGAAGAGACTGATTCCGTCGGGTTCCTCCAGGAAAGAGAGCGAAAAATCGTGCAGAGTCTCTTTGCTGATCGCTCCCCAGCCGAACAGATCAAATTCGCCAATGCGCGTGTTGACGCTTCCCATCTGCGAAACGATGATCGAGAACAGAGCTCGCTTCGGATCCCGTTTGGTCTTCAGAAAACGTAACACTTCCGTGAGTGAAAACTCCCTGTGCTTTCCCGCCTGCCGGAAGCGCTTGTCCACATCGGCCAGCAGATCGAGAAAGCTCTGTCGATGGCAGATCTCAATCCGCAACGGGAACAGATTCCCGAATGCCCCCGCGACGTCGGCCATCTCCCTGGGACGAACCGTGAGTGGGACACCGATCAGCAGATCTGGCGATCCGCTCAGCCGGAACAGAAGGACGGAAAACGCCGCCAGTACCGCTTCAAATACCGTCACGCGCTGCTGTCTTGCCAGATCGCGGAGGGTATTGCTGACCGCGCTTTCCAGCTTGAAAGTGTAGGAACCCATCTCATAGATCCGGTCCGCGTGTGGTAGCCGGTCTGCTGGTAGATCCACTTTCGGGAGCGGCTCACGGAGTTGCCGGAGCCAGTGTGCGGAGTTCTCTTCGAGCCAGTTGCCAGTAAGCCGCTCTTGCTGCCACACGGCGAAATCCCGAAACTTAAACGCAGACGGGGGCAACTCCGGCTTGCCCAGGCGATAGCGTTCATAGCGCTCGACTGTCTCGCGCAGAATTTGTGCTGCGCAGAATCCATCGAGAATCAGGCGATGAAAGCAGAGCAGAAAAGCATGACGCTGGGGAGCAAACCGCAAAAGTGCCGCGCGGAACAACGGGCCCATCTCAAGATCGAAATCAAAAGTCAATAATTGCCGGGTCCAATGCCGGGTCACCGAACCCTCCTCGCATTGTTCAGTGCCGTTGAGATCGTGAAGTGGGCACTTGGCCGAGATTGCAGAGACAGTGCGCTGCATGACGATGCCGTCTTCGACAGTGAAAACCGTCCTTAGCATCTCCTGGCGTTGAACCGTTGCCGCAAAGGCTCTCTGGAACAGAGCGACGTCGAGAGGCCCCGCAATGAACGACATCATGCACAGCTTGTAGGAACTTCTCTCCGGATAGAGCTGGCACTGTAGCCAAATATCGCGTTGCCCCAGCGAGAGCGGATAGAACGTAACCTCGGGGCGAGAAACGAGAGCAGGGGAAACCGCACCGGAGGGCCCACCTTGTTCGGAACTGTTCGCGTCTGTCATAGCGATCTCCTGTTGGATACGAGCAAGCGGGATTGTTCGACCGCTGTAACGATCATGGATGCTGCACCGGCCACTCCAGCTTCCCCGCAGATAATCGCGGCGGCACAACGAGCGCGGTCCAAGTAATCATCGTAGTGTTGAAGTGCAGTTGTGATCTCTCGGGCCAGCGCGTCGCTGCTGAGATCCTTCATCGGAATCGTTGCTACGGCCGATCCGAATTCCATGCACAGACGTGCCCAGTAATGTTGGTCGAGAAGAAATGGAACTTGGATCGATGGGACTCCGGATCTCAGGCAAGCTGCTGTCGTACCCGCGCCACTGTGGTGGATCACCAGTTCCGTCTGCGCGAAGAGCCACTCGTGCGGCACCGGCCCAATGAACTTCACGTGGGAGGGCGTGAGGCCGGTTGTCATTCCGAGGCGTCCCCATCCGCGCTGAATCAGCGCGCGTCGCCCGCAGCGACCGATGGCATCTACCAGGATCGCGGTAAGTCCGCCCGGATCGTCGGGGGTCATACTCCCTAAGGTCACCACGATCGGCTTCTCTCCATCGGAGATGAACTCCTCTAGCTCCTGGGAAGGGACAAAAGGCTTGCTCGGAAGATAAAAGAAACCAGGTGCGCGCCTCGGATCAAGGTGCGTCAGTCCGGGACTCACGGCAACGATGGACAACAGTTCGGAACCTGGGTTGTTGCTGAACGGATCATGCATGCCGGTGAACCCCAGGCTTTCGCGACAGCGGTTGACGATCTCGGCACAGCCAGCCTTGGAACCTGAAGCCCACTCCTCAAGTTCAACCAGTGAGATGTTGATGAGTGGAATTCCCGTTTTTTCGTGCACCATGTGGGCCGCAAAACAGAACCGGGAGCAGATGATGGCGTCGATGGTCTCGCTCAACGCCGTCAGGTCATAGTACATACCGGGAACAGCAAATTCCATGGCCCGGTAGAATCTTTCCCACTGAGCGTCGATATCCTCTTCCCGGTTCATCTCGGTCAGAGTCTGCTTGAAAAACTGCCGCTTGACAAGCGGCCCGATGGGGGCAACCGTCAAGCTGCCTACATATTCAAACTGCTCATTTCTGTTCAGGGCAAAGATGACCGAGTGCCCCAGACGTTCGAGAGTGTGCCCCAGGGCGACGAAGGGCCAAACGTCTCCCATCGTTCCTATGCTGTGCAATAGAAAACGCATCCGACTCTTAGCCTTTCCGCAATCAACTCGCCGTCCTGCCTCGCCGTGGTGGCCTGGCCCAACATAGGCGATAGCAGGCCAAATGCAAGCAGAGAATCTCCTGCAATTGCAATGCCAAGCTGGATCGACTCAATACACGAGCCAGTTCGTACTAAGTTCTGCGCAGACAGGCTTCTCGTCCTCCGGCGGAGCTTCGCCATTGGCCCTCGCAAGCCGGATTCGGAATCGAAGGTCCGGAAAGCAGTGCCGATTTTGGAACCAGAGACGCTGTCCAGCATCCGCTCCTGCCGGTTATCTATTGGTCCGTCGTTATTTCGTGCGGACTTGCGAGGGTGGCGATTGGTTTGCAAAGGAATCTGTTGTCCGGCGTTTGTCATCGTCGGCCCAAAAGGAGCCCGTAACCTCATGACTGATCAGGAACTGCTTGCCGGAGTAACCGAAGCGATTCGCAGCACCTTGAAACTTGGAGGCGAACAGATACTGCCTGGCACCAGGCTGATCGCCGATCTTGGTACCGAGTCGCTCGACTTGCTCGACATCTCTTCGGAACTGGAGAAGGTCGTCGATATCGAGGTCAACTTCCGCCGCCTTTTCGACGACCGTCGCGCCCAGCCCGGCGTGGCTGCCGATGACATCACCGTGCAGGAACTTGCCGACTATCTTAAGGAAGAAATCCAAAAGATGAACTCAGCTGTCGCCGCCGTATAAACCCTGGTTACCAGCGAAGGGAGCATGTCGTGCACAAGTATCGAGTCGCGGTCACCGGTATGGGCGTCGTCTCGCCTATCGGTGTTAGTGTTGAGCAATTCAGGCAGCGCATGTTCAGCAGCGAATCCGGTATTGTGAATATTCGCGGAGGATTGGTGGCCGAGAACTTCCCGGTGTGCGTTGCTGGACTTGTCCCGCTTCCAAATAGACACGAGTCCCCGATTTCGAAAGAACAGGAGGCTTCGCCGAAGTCTTGGCGCTACGCAGGAATTGCCACCGAGGAAGCTATTCGATCTCTGCCCTGTGGTGCACCCGTGGACGCGATCGTTTACGCCGCCACTGAAGAGGACTCTCTCTTCGATCAGATACAGGAATCTTTCAGAGCCGTCCATCCACATCAATTTACCTGGGAGATGATTCGATCAGAAATAAGCTTTGACATGGTCCGTCAGACTCTTGAAGACCGTGGGCATGGCCCAATCCGTTCCCAAGACATCGTCAGCATCAGCAACGCATGCGCCAGCAGCAATCAGGCGATCGGCATCGCGTTTGAGCGGGTTCGGAGCGGTCGCTGGAGGCGTGCAGTGGTGGGCGGCGTGGAAGCGGCCTGCAGCGCCAGCGACCTGATGAACTTCCATCTTCTGCACGCTCTGTCTACTTTGGAAGGTCCGGCGGCCAGTTGTCCGTTCACCAGCAAGCGCGCGGGATTTGTGCGCGCCGAAGGGGCGGCGACGCTGGTGCTTGAAAACGGGGAGGACGCAGAGGCACGCGGCGCCACCATCTACGGCTATATCACCGGCTACGGCGCATCGTCGGATGCCTTCCGTCTGACCGACGGGCGCAGCGACGGACGGGGAGCGATCCGGGCGATGCAGCGGGCCATTCTGGACGCGGGCCAGACCCCGGACGCGGTCAGCGCGGTCAGCGCGCACGGCACCTCCACTCCGCTCAACGACCGGCTGGAGACGATGGCCATCAAGCAGGTCTTCGGTTCCCGTGCCTACCAAGTCCCGACCGTCTCGCTCAAATCGCAGATCGGCCACACGCTGGTTGCCGCCGGAGCCATCGAAGCGGTGGCCTGCCTGCTGATGCTGAGCGAACAAAAACTGGCTCCGACGATCAACTGCTCCGATCCGGATCCGGACTGCGACTTGGACTATGTGCGAAACACCGCCCGGCCCGCCCCGCTGAAAACTATCCTCAGCAACAACTTCGGATTCGGCGGACAGAACGCCTGCGTCCTCTTTGAGAGGGGCCTCTAATGAGCCGGAGGCTTGCGCTTGTTGCGGGTGGAGCATCCGGAATCGGGTTGGGTGTCGCGTGTCATCTGGCGACGAATCACGACGTGGCGATTGCCTATGCGGAGAACCATGACCATGCCGAGGCCGCGCGCCGGAGTCTCGCCGAACAAACTCCGGAGGCCAAGATCGGCATCTTTGGAGGCCGTCTGCAAAGCTATGCAGATTGCGAGAAACTCGTAACCGGAGTTACCGCGGAGTTTGGGTGCGGGCCCGATGTGCTGGTCAACTGCACCGGGTGCCTCTTCGACCAGCTCTTTCTTGGCTCCGATTTTGAAAAGCACGTTGGTCTAATCCACGAACATTTGATTGTCACCATGGCTCTCTGTCATCTTTGTCTTCGCGGCATGTACAAAAAAAGCTTCGGACGCATCGTCAATATTGGATCGATCCGTGCCCAGTATGCCGCCATCGGACAATGTAGCTACGCCGCGGCAAAGGCCGGCATCGAAGGGTTCTCGCGCACCCTCGCTCTCGATGTGGCGCATCGCGGCGTCACCGTCAATGTAGTCGCGCCGGGGTTGATCGATACCCCGCTTGCTTCGGCTTTCATCGACCAGGCAAAACAGAAGGGCGAACGGACTTCCTGGATGCCGGCTAGTGGCATTGGGATGCCTGGGGACGTCGGTCATCTGGTCGCCTTCCTCTCTTCTCAACAAGCCAGTTATATTACCGGAGCAGTGCATGTCATCGATGGAGGTAAGTCTCTTGGAGAGTCACCACGGGGAAAATAACCGAAAAGTCGCTATCGTTACCGGTGGCACAAGAGGCATTGGGAGAGCAATTACACTGATGCTTGCCCGAACCGGATGTCGCGTCTATGCGATTTATGCGCGGAACCGTCAAGCCGCTGAATCGCTGACCTCGGAATCCATGTGCAATGGCCTTGATATCCGCTGTATACGCGCTGATTTGACAGATACGGAAGCCTTTTCGAGTTGCCTAAACACCATCACGAGCGAGACCGCTCACATCGATATCATTGTCCACTCCGCGGCCAGCGGAGTCCATCGTCCCGCGCCTGAGCTGACCCGTAAGCAATTGGCATGGACCTTCGAGATCAATGTCTTCACGATTCAGAAGATGCTCGTAGAATTGTTGCCTTTGATGCCTTCCGGGGGTCGATTGATTGGCATTACCTCCGGCGGAGCGACTCACACCATGCCGAGCTATGGCGCGGTTGGAGCCAGCAAGGGAGCTCTCGATGCCTTGTTTCGCCACCATGCCCTCGACCTGGCTCCGCGGGGCGTCTCTGTCAACCTGGTCTGTCCGGGCATGGTCGTTACCGATGCAATCGATGCGTTTCCGGCGAAGGAGGAGAGGGTGAAAGAAGCCTTGCGGCGCACTCCAAGCGGCCGCCTGACCACCCCTGAGGATGTGGCTGCCATCGTCCATTTCCTTTGTAGCGACGCCGCGGCCCAAGTTGTCGGGCAGACGCTGATCGTTGACGGAGGCTGTGCTCTGACGTAGCTGTCTGTGCACCTGTCGTGGATTCAACGCTGGACACTTAAGATCCTGTTTCTGGCCGCTGGGCGACGCTAACACTCAGCCTCAAGGCTCAGATATGATCACTCTAATTCTTCGGGCTTGACCGGAAGCCGGCCCCAATCCGACTCAATGCAGTAAATAAACAGATGCTCCAGGAATTCGATTACCCGCGGCGGGCGGATGCCTGCCGACTCCAGAAGCGAGTCCGCTTCTTTGGTATCAAACTCCATGCCCAGGTTGAAGTAGGTTCCGAATGCACTTCTCCCCTGCGCCCGCAGAATCCTTCGCTGCGGAAGAAGAACAGAGGCCAACCGGCGAAGCAAAACAAAATGTTGAGCGCTCTTCACGTAATAGAGGTTGGGCATCTTGAAAATGATCGCCATCGATTCGACGATATCGCGTAATCGCGCACTGCGTTGCGGACCCGCACAGAGATGAAGACACCGCCCCAGAGCATACGGATGGAACGCCAGATGCACCGTGGCATCGGCTACGAAACCCACTGGCACGATATCCACAATCGCATCGCGGTTCACAAATACAATGTGCCCGGGTCGCTTCTGCACAAATTCTCTAAGAAGGCATATCGCGGTACCGACTCCGGCGCGCGACTCTGCCGCAATAATGCTCGGTCTCAGGATAATCGTTGGAAGTTCTTCGCTCAAGAATCGCAGGTAGATCTCTGCCTCATACTTACTCCGCTCGTAGTCGTTGCGGAAGTTCTCCTGCGCTTGCAGGTCGTCCTCTGGAATCAGGCCCCGCTCCTTTCCGGCCACAAAAGCGGTGCTCATGTATACGAAACTCTGCAAAGTGCCATGCCGATGTGCTTCTCGCGCTAGATCAGAGACCTGCTTGATTCCATCCAGTATGGAAAACCTCATCTTATCCAGTGAAAGATCGAAGCGAACACAGTCTGATGCATGGATCACGCGCGTCAGGCCGGTCGCCAGATTCGTCCACTCACGTTCCGCAAGCCCGCAATGGTAGTCCCCAAGATCTGCGGCATGGAAGTCAATCCTGCGGCGGATGGTGGAAGTCTCCTCGCCAGGCCAGCAGCTTTCCAATAAGCTCTGAAACAGCCGCTCGGCTATTTCGGGCGGCGCCGCCTCCATCAGCACGACCACATGTACTTCGGGTAGGCTATTGATCAGCGTACGAAGCATCTCCCTTCCCAGAAGATCCGTAGCTCCCGTAAGTAACACGCGCTCGCCCACGCCGGTCAGAGCCGCCGGTTGATTCATAGAACTCCTTTGCTCTGGGTTATGGCTGTTCTGGCCGTCGTCTGTACTTAAATCCTCTTACATCCGGTAAGCACGAGCGCTGCCCAATCAAACAGGTGCCCGTAAAGCCTCAACATGTTCCAAGTGGCCCATTATGGTTTTCAGCATTTCAGCTAACTCGTCCAGAAACTCTCGTTCATGGGAGCGCATGAAATAATGTCCCCCCTCGAAAATGCGCAAAGAGAACTTCTGCGTGGTTTGGTGCCGCCAGGGTTCCAGTTGATGAATCCCGACCTCTGGATCAAGCGCCCCCCCAAAGATGGTTATCGGGCAGTCCAAGGGCGCCTCATGGCGGTACCGGTAACTGTCCAGGACTGCTGCATCGGCCCGGAGCATGGGCATGACCCATTCCATCACCTTGGCGTTTCCTCTGAACTCCTCTGGTGCTCCTTCAAGAGCATGAAGACGCTCCAGAAACTCTTTGTCGGAGAGTTTCGATATCTCGATCTGTTCGCTAGAGAGCTGGGGAGCACGGTATGCCGAAAGAAACAGTTGCTTCGGCTGGCGTAACCCTTCACGCCGCAGATGGCGTGCTATCTCAAAGCAAAGCAGACTGCCCATACTGTGACCAGCCAAAACCAGCGGCATATCGAGATGAGGGATAAGGTCGAGGATCAATAGATCGATCAGGCGCTGGAAGTCGCGGATTGGAGGCTGATGCCACCGCTTTCCGCGGCCTGGCAATTCGATTCCGCATAACTCGATGCTCGCAGGAAGCAATTCCGCCCAGCGCAAGGACTCGCTGATTGACGCACCGGCTCCGGCCAGACAACAAACACGTAGAGTCGCAGTAGGATTCCTATTCAGCCACTCCATAAAATAATTACTCCTGTGCGCTAGGTCCGCAAAACAGCCACCAATGCGCTTTGGTTCCCGGCGATCTCTTTCATTTGCAGCCTCCCACGTGACGCGTGCACCGGCTGGCAGGAATTGTTCAGCATTTTTGGTGCCAAATCAACCCGGGCTCTCGCGGTTGCAGCCTGCGATATATCACGGCACAACCCTGGAATCGAATTCCAGCGGTGGACCTCCATACCTCTTAGGTGACCCATTTTTGGGAACGCCATCCATTTGTTGTCAGAGGCTGCGCGCCCTCTGGGTATCTTCTGGAACTGACCGAAACAGCCTATCTGCTTCACCAGCCTAGCTTTTCTACGCTTGCGGCCAATGTATCTCTAGTCGAGCAGCAATCTTGTGAGGTCAGCGGCGCGAGAAAGATATCCAGACTCTGCAATCATCAAAATTTCATCTTGAATATGTTGACTCATTGTAGAACTTAGGTTACCATAAATCCGAGTCACCTTGGGTCAATCTATCGCAAACGAATGGTAACCGTAGTTTACGTTTTTTGATCACTAGGCAATGTTAACTCCCGAAGAACTGAGTCACCTCAGCTTCCGGCCGGGATCGTCGGTCGAGCAAGCGATGATCTGCGGGATAGTTGGTCGCCTTTCATCTGCCGAGAAAGATCTGAAGTTAGGCTGTGGAAGCTAACTTTATGGCGGCAGCCTGCCTTGATTGGACTGCTCAGGCCACCTGAAATGTCCACCGAATGATGCGTCGAGCTGTCATTAAGTGAAATCCTACCCGTTCAGAGTCCTTGGCTTCAATTTGTCGGCATCAAGAACAGGTTGAACCGTCCGAAACTCGTCTAGTTACTTCGGTTGCGCTCATCGCGGCGATCAATCTACTGGCTGATTGCGTCGGCGAGGATGACCATCAACCGGAACCGGCTCGCGATCCAAAAATCACCTCAGAACTCGGCTGCGCAGCATGGGCTTCTGATGCATGATTGACCGCATCGCTTCGCAACGGAATGATCGGGAGAAGACTTCTTATTTCATTGTCATGCTCAAACGAGAAATAACGCAACACTCCTCAGAAAGGGCTGGTGTGCACATTGATTCAGAATAGGCCGGCATTAATTGCAGCCTTGCAGATGTTGCTCAGTGACATGTGCGGCCGGAAAAGCGGCATCCGAAGTCTGCGTGCTTCCTTTGATACTGTCCATCGGGGGCTGGATGCGGATCGTTCTGTGCTCTTTGTTGTCGGCTGCGGTTCCACTTCGGTGCAACTGGGTACGGTCTGCAGTAGAGGTTTCTCTGCTCAGCAATTGAGCGCGGTGGAACGCGGCGAAATCGCGGCAGGGACCGGACTGGCTGAAGTTTGGCGGAAGATCGAGAAGTCGGATCGATCAACCGCGCCTCGTTATTCCACTGCTTCAAGCCCCGCGTCTGGACTACCGGAAACGCCTTTTGGTTTTCGGCTCTGCCTTGCGATCAAGAACGAAATCGTTAACCAGATTTGCGCGGTGCTGTATCTGGAGCGGGTAGGGGACGGGAGGGCGGACTTCAATGAAGCGGAAAGAATGTGGGCTCAGAGCTATGCCGCGATTGCCGGCTACTCCTTTGCAGCTTCCTCTGCAGAGCTCAATCAGGAACTGAGTTCCCAAGATACTCAACGCTCCCGGGGTTTGCGCAGTGACCCTAGAATCGTCGGTGAATCTTTACACACTCAAGCTCTTCGCGGGGAACTGGAAGATATATACATTCCAGCATGCGGCAAGCGTGACCCAGAGCCAATTCTGATTACCGGTGCAAAGGGGACAGGTAAGGATTTGATTGCCCGGTATATTCATGCCTACAGCCAGCGCCAGGCGCATCCGTTCATAGCTGTGAACTGCGCCGAGATCACTGATGAGCTTGCAACCGCAAAATTCTTTGGTCACAAGAAAGGGGCTTTTACCGGTTCCGTCGCCAACGAGCCCGGCCTGTTCCGGGCAGCAGACCAGGGAGTTCTTTTCCTGGATGAAATTGGCGAGTTGTCGCTCCGGGCTCAGGCTACACTGTTGCGCGTTCTGGAAAATCGCACCGTCGTTCCAATCGGCGAAACGCGAGAAGTGCGGGTCAATGTGCAGGTTGTTCTGGCAACGAACTGCGATCTCGGCAAGGCCGTCGCCAACGGAACGCTGCGCGCCGACTTCTACGATAGATTTCGAACCATGACCATCCGTCTCACGCCTATCTGTGAACGGCCCTTTGACATTCCCCCGTTAGTCAAGCACTTCACTTCTTACCACGAAATGAGAACAGACAAGAAGACACTAGGCTTCGATATGGATGCCATGCGGATCATGGCTCGATATCCATGGCCGGGAAATGTGCGCGAACTTGCCCGCGTCTGCTCCCTGCTGGTCACCCGCGTCCTGCCGGGGCGCGCCATTGACGCTCCTCTGCTGGACGCCTGCGTGCCCTATTTGCGCAACAGCAGACAGAACCCGATGGCCGAGGCTTTTCTGACTAAGAATGTGACGCTGCGGGATGCCGCGAAGTTCTTTGAACGGGAATTGATTTATCACCGGCTTCTGGAACATAACTGGAATTATCCATCCGCCCGGCATAGCCTGGGGCTTCCCAAGACTACTTTTCATCGCTACCTGCGCAAGCTCTCGATCAATACGAGCGCCGGTGTCAGAACCCTTGATCGGGGACCATGGGCGGATGCCGGTTTTCCGCACCCTGTAATAAATGAACGTCCGGCGTTTGATGATCGGATGGCCGCCTTTGGACCTCCAGAACCGCTTGAGGGCCATGCCGGGTTCGGGGTCGATGAAGAAAGGAATCTAACGAGCGCTGCGGTCGCTCCGTCTTAGAAGCAAACACCCTCCAGCGAAGACTCACTTCAAACGGTTCTAGATTTTTCCGCGATACAGAGGCGGAATCTTATCTGCCGAGTCAGATTCAATTTGTTTTTTGGGAAAGCTGAGGTTACTCTCTCTCCAAACAATGAGGAAAACCAATCAACTTTGAGGTGATGCATGCACTTTCAACGATGGGCTGCCCTTCATGTTGCAATGCAACGTGAACGCTCTGTTTCACTTTTCCTTGCGGAAAAGGGGTATGAAGTGTTCCTGCCAACGCATCCGCAAAGGCATGCAAAGGGCTCGAAGAGGCGCGCTGCGGACGTTCCTCTTTTCCCCGGTTACGTGTTTTGTCGGCAGAACGAACAAAGTCATGGATTGTTGGTTACCACCCCCGGAGTCTTGAGGATCATCTCCGTCGGTGGTACCGTGGTCTACCTCGCGGATGATGAAATCAACTCGATCAAAATGATTTGCCGGTCAGGGCGCGACTGTGGAACTCATCCCCATCCACACTCTGGAGATGTTGTTAAGGTTATAAGCGGTCCTCTCTGCGGAATTACTGGAATCGTGGTTCGGACCAATAACAGGCACCGTATTGTCGTTTCTCTCAGCATGCTGATGAAGTCGGTCTTCGTAGAAATCTCCGAAAGCGACGTGGCAGTCTCAAAATCGACAGATCATTTTCTTCGCGTTTCGGCCGGGCAAGTTACATAGCATCGTGACCGGCATGGGGAGATCGCAAATAGCAATTGGACCAATCTTCAAAAAGATCAGAATTACGTCCAGAGATATTTGTCTGATGTAGAGTAGTGACCGCAAAAGTCTTCTTTCTTCCGGCTTTCATGACCTGCTGTTACACAGGGGAGCAAGAAGTCGATTGTCTGTTCTCTTCTTGTCAGCGAAGACGGGTTCGCGAAACGCACTTCACGTTACAGACGCACTGCGCTTTCCGCTTTTTCAAATGGAGGAAACGATCATGTTTACAGCAGATTCGCGCGAAGCTGGCGCCGACCCCGGTTTAATAGTACTGACTGGACAAGATATTCAGTCGCTGCTTGCGGGCAAGGAGCTTGAAATCATCGAATGTATAAAATCCGCTTACCGAATTCACGGGTTGAATGACTCGACTCTGCCTCACTCCAGCTTCTTGTTGTTTCCCGACCAACCAAGAGATCGAATCATTGCTCTGCCTGCGTATCTCGGGGGAAACGTAAATGGCGCCGGAATCAAGTGGATATCGTCGTTTCCCGACAATATTCATCACGGCATCGACAGGGCCTCTGCCGTGCTGATTCTGAACTCGATAGAGACCGGCCGGCCAAAGGCCCTACTGGAAGGGTCCATCATCAGCGCGAAAAGAACCGCCGCCAGTGCGGCCCTGGCCGCACAGATTCTGCGGATAGGAAAGAAAACAGTGGCGGGGTTTATCGGCTGTGGTGTCATCAATTTTGAAATCGCCAGGTTCCTTCGTTATACAACTCCTGATGTCGACACCTTCCTCCTCTTTGACCTCGATCAGGACCGCGCCCGGCGCTTCCAGGACCGGTGCGAATCCACTTTCAAAGGAGTGAACGTCCTCACAACTTCAAGCATGGGAGAAGTTCTTGGCGAGGCGAATCTCATTTCGTTTGCAACAACCGCCTCGACCCCGCATGTACACGATCTGAAACCGTGTTGCGATGAAACCGTGATTCTGCACATCTCTTTGCGCGATCTTGCACCGGCCGTAATACTTTCAAGTGAAAACGTAGTGGATGATATTGATCACGTCTGCCGGGCCAATACCTCCCTGCATCTTACGGAACAACAAGTTGGGAACCGGCAATTTGTTCGTTGCAGCCTTGCGGATGTCCTCAACGGATTTGCCGAACCGAGGGTCCCGAAGGGAAAAATCGCCGTGTTCAGTCCATTCGGTTTGGGCGTGCTCGACATCGCATTGGGAGAATACGCACTTGCTTCGGCGAAAGCCAGGGGAACAGGACAATGGGTCGCTTCGTTCTTTCCCGATCAGTGGGATCAAAATCTTCCAATCGCTAGCACTGCAGGCTTAGAGCCCCGTCAGATTGAAGTGACGGTGCGTTGATTTTCAGATGTCTCGCAGGAAACAGGGAATGAGGATCGTTTATGAATCAAGGAATTCTCTCTGTCATAGGCAATACCCCTTTGGTGCAATTGGCTCGAGTGTATGATGACCATGACATACAGATCTTGGGCAAGTTGGAGCAGTTCAACCCCGGCGGAAGCATCAAGGATCGCCCCTCTGCTCACATTATCGAGCAGGGCCTGCGGTCCGGGGCCATTCGACCGGATTCCACAATTATTGAATCGAGCTCGGGGAACATGGGCATAGGTCTTGCTCAGATATGCGCCTATCATCTTCTCCGTTTCATCTGCGTCGTCGATCCAAAGATTACGGCAACCAACCTTGCTTTGCTTGAAGCCTACAACGCCACCATTGAAATGGTGGCAGAGAGAGATTTTGTCACAGGTGAATATCTCCCAGCAAGAATCAAGCGAGTCAAACAACTCATGCATCAGATTAAGAATAGTTATTGGCCAAATCAGTATGCCAGCAGATTGAATTCGGAAGCCCACTATAGAACAATGGAAGAGATCGCAATCGCCACAGATGGAAGATTTGATTACCTGTTTTGCGCGGCGAGCACCTGTGGAACATTGCGAGGCTGTGCGGAATACATGAAGCGCAATGGTTTGCAGGGACGAATTGTTGCAGTCGACGCAGTAGGAAGCGTCATCTTCGGCGGGCCGAGTTGCAAACGTCTTATTCCTGGCCACGGCGCTTCCATCGTGCCTGAGCTATTCAACGAGTATCTCGCCGATGAATGCGTTCATGTTACGGACAAAGAGTGTGTGGTTGGGTGCCATCGCCTGCTTCGCAAAGAAGCACTTCTTGCCGGCGGTTCATCCGGCGCGGTTGTAGCTGCCATCGGAAAAACACTTACGCGAATCCCAAGAGGCTCAACCTGCGTAGCTATTTTTCCCGATAGAGGCGAGCGTTACCTCGATACGATTTATTCGCGGCAATGGGTGGAAGAGAAGTTGGGCGAGATTCCGGATCTTTGGTCGGAGTCAGTTGAGAACTCCGAACGCGTAGCCCATGTAGTCTAAAGAATTGTCTTGCCTCTCCGTGTAAGCATGAGGCAGTCTGGTCGGCCAGATTCTCTGTTTTCATCAGCCTACGACTTACTGAAACTCAATGGCTTTGCCTTCCTGTTTTCGCAAAACATATGATTGCTTTAAACCTGATCGCTTACTATTCATTCCTATATTTGAATATAGGCCGGCAGTTGTTTAATGGTGTCGCGCACCTCGTGGCAGGTTGATCTCTGCGGAGCCGCGATTCCAGTTCTTCGGCCAACGCCTCGAAGTTGCTAATGCGTACTTCGCAATCAAATCCAATCTTCTGAGTTGACTGCGAATACATTCGTAACGCCGCTCAAAGGACACAGACGCAGCGGCTTCACTTCCAGAGTGAGTCTTTCACTTCAGGCTTTGCCGTACTGAGCAATTGCGTACAAGAAGACTGTGCTCAAAACAGCACAGTCTTCTTGTTATGACCAAACGAAAATGGATGACTGGTTGCGCTGAAGATTCTCAGAGGAGTGTGTCATGTCAGAAGTTCGCGCTTTTCCATCCATCCCATCAAAAATTCTGTTGCCCATTGACTTTAGCTCATCGTCAAAGTCTGCTTTGGAAATGGCAACCGACCTCGCACTGCACTTCCATGCCGAACTGTTCCTCGTCAATGTCATTCCGCTGCTTGCGATGACCACTGCGGAGAATTCTGTTCCTGACGTGTCGTTTCCCGAGACAATGAAGGCGCATGCCGAGCAGCATCTGGCAAATATCCATGCGGTTCTCTCTACCAAGGGAGTCAAGGCAGGCTCAAGCGTCGAAGTTGGCAACGACATTGCCGGAACCATCATGGAAGTGGTTGACCGCGAGCATATCGACATGGTCGTGATCTCGACGCACGGAATCTCCGGCTGGCATCCACTTATCTTCGGCTCGATTGCCGAGAAGGTTGTCAAGCTCGTGCAATGTCCGCTTTTGGTGCTTCACTCAGCCAGACCTGAGAGCGGCGTAAAGACTACCTCAGAGCGCTCCATCGAATGGTGGTAGCGTGAACAGCGGTGCAGGCAGCTCAATTGTGAATGGATCCAGCGGTGTCGCCCCAGCCTGTGGCTTGTGCTTTTGTCTGTAGCCAATGTCCTTGTCATCTCGACGCTGGCCGAATTCGGAATCGCGATGGCGCCATTGCTCATCGCAGTCATCGTGTACGAGTTTGCCGCTGCCTCCGTTGGACCGTGACCCTTGACAGCCTAACGCTGAATCGCGGTCTCTGCCCTTGAAGGCTTCTCCGTAACCTGTTGAGGCGCAGGCAACTGCGACCGGTCCCAACCTCCGCCCAGAGCTTCAATCAATTGAACAGACGCTGTCATTTGCTGAATCTTGAGATTCGTCAGGGATTCCTGGTTGGCGAGCAGCGTGGTTTGCGCTGTGACAACGTCGATATAAGGATCGATGCCGTTTTTATAACGCCCCAACTCCAGGCGGAGAAACGTTTGCGAGGAGTCGACAGCTTCCTGTTGCTGCCGGATCTGCTGCGACAGAATGCGAACCGCGGCGAGCGCGTCTTCTACCTGCTGGAATGCGGTAAGCACGGATTGACGGTATGCGGCAACGTTTGCATTGTAAGTTGCTATGTATTGATTTACGGTGGCGCGGCGCAGGCCGCCATCGTAGACGGTTTCAGATAGCGATGGGCCGACAGACCAAAAACGGCTAGGCCAATCCAGCAGATTCTTGAGGGCTGAGCTTTCCATGCCGCCGCTGAACGAGAGCGTCAAGGCAGGGTAAAAGGCCGCATAAGCAACACCGATATGCGCATTCGCAGCGGCCATATTCCGCTCCGCGGCGGCGATGTCTGGGCGCCGTTCGAGCAGTTGGGACGGCACGCCCACGGGTATCGCCGGAGGCGCACTCGTCGTGGGTTCTACCGGGATAGAGAACGTTGACGCGGGCTTGCCAACAAGCATGGCAATCGCATGTTCAAACTGTGCCCGCGCAATCCCGATGTTGATTGCCGCCGATTGCGCGCTCTCCAGCGTTGTCTGCGCTTCAACGAGGGATATCTGGTCGTCAACGCCCGTGTCATAGCGAGCCTTTGCAATTGCAAGAGCTTTCTTGTCGTCTTCCACCGTGTCGTTGAGGAGCTTTTGCAGCGCATCCTGGCTGCGAATCTCAAAAAAGTATTCGGCGAGACTCGCCTGTTCGGTTAGCCGTTCATTCTCAAGATCGGCCGCGCTCAACTGCGCCTCGTATTGGCTGGCGCGCACCGTGTTGCGGACTTTGTCCCAAAGATCGGGTTCCCACGAAACATCGGCCGGAATCGAAAATAACTGAGTCTGTTGGGCGCTCGATGTGCCGGTGCTGGGAGCGGATTTAACATTTGAGGATGCCTGCGATCGGGTGTAGGAGCCGCCAACGCTCACCGTCGGGAAATACTGTGAGCGCGCCTCGCGCACCAAGGCTCGCGCTTCCATAAAGTTCTCGAAGGCCTGGCGGATATTCTGATTGTCGATATTGAGTTCTTCTTCGAGCGCATTGAGTTCCGGCTCATTGTAGATCTCCCACCATTTGCCGCGAAGAGCCGCGTCTTGTGGTTGCGCGACTGTCCATCCGTCGGATTCCTTGAACTGCGTAGGAGATTCCTTGAAGGCCGAAGGCGCCGTCATCGCGGGCGGAACATACTTGGGTCCTACGTTGCATCCAGCGAGCATCGCGCAGAACACAGCGACAGAAAGTGCATGGGAGGCTGCGGACACTTGCCGGGCTTGTACGGTCGACTTCTTCATCGTAAACACTCCATAAGCTAGGATGCCTCCGCGGTTTCGTTGGGGAGGGTCCCCGATTGTTTGCCGCCGGTCCACAGACGTGCCCACCACAGGCGTGCCCAATCGAAGAGAATATAAACAACGGGCGTCGTGTAGAGAGTCAGTATCTGGCTGACGATCAATCCGCCTACGATCGTGATTCCGAGCGGGCGCCTGAGTTCGGAGCCGGTTCCGGTGCCGAAGGCCAGCGGCAGCGCGCCGAACAAGGCGGCCATCGTCGTCATCAGGATGGGACGAAAGCGAAGCTGGCAAGCTTCAAAGATGGCTTCGGTTGTGGACTTGCCGTGCTCGCGCTCTGCTACCAGCGCAAAGTCGATCATCATAATTGCGTTTTTCTTCACAATGCCAATCAACAGGATGATGCCGATGATCGATATCACATTGAGATCGATCTTGAACAGCATGAGCGCGAGCATCGCTCCTACGCTTGCGGAAGGCAAGGTGGAAATGATGGTGAGAGGATGCACCAGGCTCTCATACAGAATGCCGAGAACAATGTAGACCGCCCCTAATGCAGTGATTATGAGGATGGGTTCGCTTGCGAGCGATGTTTGATACGCGGATGCCGTTCCGGAAAAAGAGCCGCGGACCGTTTGCGGCATGTTCAGACGCTGCTCCATCTGGGAAACCAGGCGTGTTGCATCGCTAAGCGACATATCCGTCGCCAGATTGAACGACACCGTTACGGATGGGAAGGTACTGGTGTGATTGATCAACAGCGGCGTTGTGCTTGCTTGCGCAGAGGTGACCGCGGAGAGCGGAATAATGCCATTCCCTGCGGTGTTGAGATAGATATTCTTGAGCCCCTCGGGACTCTGCCAGTAGGGCGGCGCCACCTCTAACACCACGTAATACTGATTCAATTGTGTATAGATAAGGGATACTTGCGACTGCCCAAAGGCGCCGGAGAGAGCACTGTCTATAGATGACGGTGTAAGACCAAGCCTTGCCGCTGTGGGGCGATCGTAATGGAGCAGCTCTTCCAGGCCGCTATTCTGAGCATCGCTGCTTACGTCCTGGAATCCGGGAATCTTTTGCATCCCCGCCAGCAGAACGGGCCCCCAGTGCGACAGATCTGCCACGTTGTCCGACTGAATTGTGTATTGGTACATGGCATTGCTCTGGCGCCCTCCGATGCGCAGGTCCTGCGCTGCCAGAAGAAAGGCCGAAGCCACCGGAAGCCGATTCAACTTCGGCCGCAAGCGATTGATTACATCCGCCGCGGAGATTTTCCGCACATCCAGCGGCTTCAGCGCGATATTGATACTGCCGGTGTTTCCGGTTCCCGTATGGACAATGACATTCGCGACTGCC
>Ga0302194_10000672_pt1 | contig 21917 bp, 18 predicted proteins | sample II_Bog_N1_1_FD_200227 | JGI IMG/M metagenome (GOLD analysis project Ga0302194, IMG submission 200227) | Peat permafrost microbial communities from Stordalen Mire near Abisko, Sweden - II_Bog_N1_1 | ecosystem: Environmental > Terrestrial > Soil > Wetlands > Peat | place: Sweden: Abisko...
CGGGCAAACTGAATTGGCCGGCATTGAAGTACAGATCCCGCTACATACATTATCTACGCAAAGTGTCACGATATTCAGGGCCGGAGACGAGTCACCACCACCACCACCACCACCACTGCCGGAGGCGCCATTTCTACTACTACCGGCCCACGTGGTCAAGTACAAGGGTAAAATTATATGTACAGAATGTCAAGGGAAGTCATTTAATTCAGCGCTTCATTTTTTGAAGCATCTCTATCTTGAAGAAAGCGTCGACTCCATAAGCGGCGACCCTCGATGGATGGCACAATATCAGCGGCTTCACGCAGCGCTGGCGTCAGCGGCGGGGGGTGGTCCATAGATACTCTATTGGCTAGCCTAGCAGCCTGGGGACGCAGGGCCTTCGACGACCCGTCGTTTGATCTCAGCAAAGGCTTTCTACTACACAACGACGTTGGGCGGAAAGTGTGTGTGCGGTTCTCCACGGAAGAACATACACTGAGTGGCAATATGGTATGTGTCATCGACGAGACCAAGGCACGTCAAAAAGCCATCCCTGAACGAACGGTGGTTCTGAGCTACACCCCCAAATCGCTGATACTCCAACACGGAAATACCCGTATCGAATTTTTGTGTTCGTGTGACAATAACGTGCTGCTCTGGACCGCCCGCCTCGTCGAACCATACATGTTCGGAATACACACCTCAACCACCGAGATGCAACTGCGCTCTGCCAGCAAGCTTGTCATTGGCATACAGCTGGCATACGGATCGGACGCGGCGATCGCCGAAGGCTGGAAACAGAAAAACAGGCTGCACGGACAAATAATGTCCAAGCAGTACGTAGGGACGTATTTATTTTCACACGATGGTCTCTATTTTTATTATATTGTATCCAACATCAAAGAACTGCACTCATTGCCAACGGACGGCGAGTGCGGCAAAGTTCTAACCAATAATTTGTTATTTGTGAGTGCATGATTCCATCCATTATCAGTAAACACTGAACTGAACTTGAGATGAGCGAGGCATCCTACTACTGGCTCTACACGGGATTCTGTATCATCTATGTGGGCGTCATGCTTCTTTTGAGCTCCAACGAGTTCTTTTTCACGGATTGGGGCCTAACAATCCAATTTCTGTACTACGTTATGCCCCCAGCCTTTGCCGCGTCAACCGGACTCGCCATACTTTCGTTTATGCTCAATTGCATGGTTGCAGTCATGGTGACAGTGATTGAGATACAAAGCTCGACGTTGATGAACGAGGCATGCACAACATATGGATGCGCGCTTGCCTGGACGGGGACTACATGTCTTCATTATCTGACCGTCCCCCTTCAAGTCTATCATCTCTATCGATACTGCGCTCCGCTTCGCCAGCATATCCACAGAAGTCAAATTCTGTGGGCTCTTCTTTCACTTGTTGCAATCGGCGTGGTCTACGTGGGGTTAATGGACCCGGTCAACAGATATGACATTGTCATACCAATACATACCTTTTTGGCTTGGGCTTTTGCGTCCGCAGTGATTTCTGAAACTGCTTTAGTGTTTTTTTGCGCGGCTTCTTCGGCTGCTTCGCCACCCACTTACCAAATCGAGGGAAGCTCTTCTTTAACTGCTTCAGATTTGTCAGTGGCTGGGTGTAGTAAATGGCTCCCCCGTCTGGGCGCGGGTGTGCTACAGTCTTTATACCCCCAATCTTGATCCACTGCGAGAGCGCGCCCTTCAACAGCCTGGGCTCCAGCTTGGTGACCTCTTGAATGTCGCCAAACGTCGCTGCTCCGTGTTCGGGCCACGCTTCGCGCATGTTGCGGTACACCACGACCATACACGGGTATTCGTCGGCCAACCAGTCGAGTGCAATGTAGTCGAATTTGCCCTCGGCCATCACACGACTAATAAAAAAAATGTACATCCCGCCACCCAAATTCAATATTTACTCAAGGCTCTTCAAGCCTGATGTTCTTTAAAAAAAAAATAAAATAAAAAAGCAAGTACGCCAGTGATTGCCTTAGATGCCCGTACGTTCGAAAATAATGTCTGCCGAGGTGTGCCGCTCGGGGTCCATGGTCGACTTGTCTCTGTTGATTTGCCAGTAGCCCGGAAACGCAACCCGCTCACCTGTGGCTGGGTCGGGCGTCAGACTCCAAAACTGGAAGACATCAAAGTTCAGCTGCGGCACAGTCTCCAGAAAGGGCGGCACACTCGGATCGGGCCGGTTCGCACTACAGGTCGTGTTGTTGACTTTGTGATAGGTAGAGCATCCATCGCAATCCGCGTTACGCATAGCCTTGCTGCGCCCCTTGACCCGTGTCTCGATCTCGTCCGCCTCGCCATCCAGCCCAGTGCGTATCTCTACCAGGTACTGCCCATCCTGGGTGATGTAAGCTGGTCTGATTTTGCTGGCAAGAACGCCCGGGTGTAGGGGGTCCCATTCAGCGCGATCCTTGAAGAACCGACGCTTTTCGCGGCAATCTTTTACTACAGGTGGCATCCGTCAACCGAATACATATTCAAATTAGCAGGAACTATATAATCACTCAAAGATGCTGTCGGTAATGACCGAACCAAGGACCCCCTGAACTTGATCGCGAGGCAGACGGGCCAACGCATCACGCATCAACTCGAATATGGTGCTCTTGACATCAGTGGTCAGCGCTTCAGCTCGCTGCTCCATCGCCTTGATCACGGGCGCCTCCACGTCTGCAAACAATCCATCGTCTGCATTGAGATAAACAAGACCCACGGCCTCCACGTCTTTCTCCTCTTCTTGTCCCTCGCAGGCATCGGCCTCAGCTGCGGCGGCTGATGCACTGGCAGACTGCTGAGCCGAGAGCTCTTTCTTCCAAGCCTGTATGCGGGCAGCGCGCGCCTCGGGCTTGAAGGCAAGATAGTCGGAGTAAAAGCACACCTCTGCTGCATCTTTGAGACGAGAGCGGCTTTCAAGCGTGTCACGGCGGCGATTGGTGCGGAGCCACACATCAGCCATGCTGGCCGCGCCCGTGTTCTTCAAGATGGCTTTGCATTCGACCTTTTCCGACAGCGTGTGGAAACGCACTTTGTGTTCAGACGACTTGTCGGCCACGCTCACAACGACGCGCATTTGTGTAAATTCGCCATCCCCCGTGCCATCCACAGGCACGTTCGGATACACGCGCATGTTACGGTCCTTGCTCGAAACAACAACCCATGTCTGACACGGGCGCCTTTCATCAGAAGTGCTCACGGGAAAGTATTGAAACTTGCCCGTCTTCAAGATGCGCGGCAATTCTTTCTCGAAGCCAACGGTCGCCCCCGCGTTTGAAAGAACAACAAAGTCGCCTGCCTTGAAAGCAACAGCGCCGTCTGCTGTATAGATATTTGGAGCAGGGGCTCCAATGGGAAATTTGCGACGAGCATGGCCGTCACGTCGTTCATTGGCGCTTAGAAGTGGCTGCTCTTTGCCGCCATGCTTGCCCATCTCTCACCAATTCGATAACCGGTTTTTGAAAGATGGTAAACCGGTCTAAAACTGATTTGATGAATTGCTCAAGTGGTCTATCGGTCTTTATGGCTCAAAAACAACGTCTTCACTCGCGAAAGCCTGGTATAGTGGAGTGACTTTTCCGTTCTTTTCGCGGGCAAACCATGTCGGAACAGGTTGGTGGTGGTGGTAACGGCGGAGCACCGACCGTCATTCTCCCACCCAACACTGTTCGGATCGACGCGACTGCTTGTCCAAAAACTCTCAAACAACCGTTTGCCAGTGCGGCCGTTTTTACCTTTACCAACATCTCAGACCCAACGGGCGTTGTCACTATGCAGTCGTTGCTCAGCAGCACTAACAAGAGTGGAAGTGTTAACGGTTCTGGCGCCACTGCTCTCTCCTCAAACGCCGAGAGCAACTTGGTCTGGAAGCTCATCTCCACAATGCAAAAGTCGCTCGTGGATACTCGCGTCAATTTTGTCAGCGACAGCTCCGCTATGAAGTCATACATTCTTGTCATCCCCGAGTTTCGTACGATCATGATGATCATTCTGTGCACATCGACCAACTCGGCCTTGGCTTGGCCTGAGCGCATCAGGGACTGCATTCAACTTGCAGATGTCAGCCCTGGAGATGGTAGAAGTCACAAGCGTGGTAGGGGCTCTGGTGACATTATCCTCTCAACCGCGCTGGCCAAGGCACTCAATGCTGTCATGCCCGCCATCTGGCATTTCCCCCTTTTGCCAAACAAACCGTTTATCACCACTACTGAGACGGTGCAGATTGCGGATGCCTTCAAGGCCTTCCTCAAACACATCTTCCCCACTGTCCAGGGTCACGCCGTCCAAGAACGCATCACCCCACAGTTCATTGATGTTCGCCGCACTACCAACCCAGATGAGCTCGACAGGATGTCGCGTATCCCCTTCGTTGGCCTAGACCCCGTGAACGTGCTTGGCCGTGAAGGCGTACTCGGCTACTTTGCAATCACCAACTACAACAGCGAGCTGCGCCTCGACGCCCCTACACGCGACCCTCTGCTCGAATACGACGATGAAGACGACGACGAATATGTCAGCGACGGTGGACCAGAAGAGGATGAGGAGGAGGGCGTCGGCGGCGGCAGAGCGAGCACCTCCACTTTTGCGGCCAAAGTACGCAGAGACAACAAAAAGCGACGCCAATGGGAGCGCATGGATCGAGGTGCTCGCGAAGAGGTCGTCAAGAAAAAGCTCGAATGGCTCAACCCCGTCTCCGAGGCCGGGCTCTTTGGGTTTTCTGCCTCCGAACTCCTGCCAGTCTTCCAGAGCAGCGCGCTGCCAGCTAACTGCAAGCTGTTTGCATTCCAGTTCGGCGAGCTGCATCGCGAAAGTGCCTTCGTCTTTGCCGATCAAGACCTCGTTGCTGTACGCGACCAGCTTGCGCGCAAGATCTCCTATGACCTGGATCTGTCCAGCCTTGGAGACGATGTCTCGCGAGATGCACTGACCCACGGTGGTTCGTGTGAGCTCGCCAATGGCACCGTGCTACACTTCTCGCAGCCGCACATGTATGCATCGCAGCATACGGACGTCTCGGTGTCAAACAACTGCCTCACCCCCATCTTGCTGCCCTACGCCAACAACATCCGCGCTGCCCCGGCAGCGCTCGACAGGGATTTACGGCTCTTGCCGAGCTTCATGAAATCCCAGCTACATGCTGCATTTGAGCGCCTCCGCGAAGGCACCGGTGTTCCTGTCGTCATCAGACAGACCATCACAAACATACTGGATGGCATCGACGATGTCGGGTTTCACTGGGTGTCCAAGGCAGACCGGCCGTGCAAGCAAGGCGCCTATCTGGCGTACTACTTGAAGACCTTTCACAACCTCGGCTTCCAGTGGCAACACGTCCATTACGGCCTCACCCAGTTGCTCGTCTCGTGGACTGGCTTCATCTGCCCAAGTTGCCCGCAAGGGTGTCTGTGGACGGGCCCTGCTGGCGACGGCAAGACCTACACGTTCAAGAATCTTACGCACAAGGTTGGCATTATCATGGTCCACAACGTCACTGTCACCAAGGGGACCGTGTTTGCCAGGGAGCGAGAAATCGAGTGGAGCTACGCGATGCTCATGTTCGACGAGTTCAGCCGCGACATCATCGACACCATAACACCTCCGGTGTTCTTGAATCTCACATCCGATGGCGGCACCAAGAGTGTCTGCAACGACTACGCCACCAATGCTATGGAGGGCGTTGGAACTGTAAGGCTGGCCAACCCCGTCATGCTTGGCGGGGGCAGCAACCGGCCACTGCGATCAATCATCTCAAGCGTGTCAGACGGCAAAGAGATGTACCAGAACACCGACCCTTATGCCGAGCGCATCTTCGGCCCACAGCGTCCCACGCTTGTCGACAAAACAAAGTTCCCCACCATCTCGGAGCTGCAAAGCGGCATCAACACGGCCCTCGCGGAAGCCCAAGCCGCGCCAGCCAAGTTTCTCACTGCGACGGTGTCACTCATCCTCGTCTTCATTGAGAAGAAGCTCATTCCACGGATCGCCACCAGCGCCGCTTCGGCGTTCATTGAGCGTGCCATGATCGCTTTTGCCGCCCGAACAGGCATTGACATTGCCAAGCAGCGCGGACGGGCTGGTACCATCATGGTCAACTACGCCCAAGAGCTCTGTGTTGCGCGCACAACATTTGAGAAGATGGCCATGGGCGGCAAGGAGCGCATTCTCAAGCCGTCTCGCGACGACTACATCCAGATGATCTTCGACATTGGGCGCCAGTTGTACATCCTCGAGGAGGACGTTGTTGCAGCAACAACGTTCTACCTAGACCCCCTCGACGACGAGTACGGCGACAGCATCTTCTGGAGCGAGCTTTCCAAGCACGTGCCCTGGAACGAGGAGAGCAAGTCCTTCTGGGTCACCGTCAACGTAGCCAAGGACACCGGCAAGCTCGGCGCCAGCGAGATCTCTTCGATAGCACAACACATGAAGATGAAGACACCCGATCTACTGGCCAAGCTAAATGCCGCGACCTCGCTCGACAGAGCACCGCATGCAGCCGCCGCAGCAACCTCGCGCAAGCATCTGGTGGAGGCCGTCGGGGGGCAAAACAACGGCTTCAAGATTCCGCCAGAGATCTTTATGGAAGCCATCCTGGCCAAACGAGCCGATGGCGACGGCTGTCTCGGCACCGCGCTGGTCGAGATGCGTGAGGCGAAAAAGCATCCAGGACGAATCAACACAAAGGTGGAATGCGACCTCACCGCGAAGTTTCCCGAGCCAGACCCCGAAACCAAGAAGATTACGGGAAACGTCACCGTCAGCCTGGAAAAGCTCGTTGTCAGCGTCGTCCGCATCATGAACAAGAGCCGCGGCGACACGTCTGCCCTCCAGGACGTTTACCGGATGCTGCAAGTGCGAGCCCACTGTGGCCTCGTTGAAAGCGGTCCCTGTACGACAAAAGCCACACACACTGCTGCTGCTGCTGCTGCTGCTGCTGCTGGTGCTGCCAGTGCGTCCAGTGGTGTGGGCACAAAGGGAAAAAAAAGAGCAGCAGACAGCGATGATGCTGTCAGCACCGCGCAGCGTACCTTAACCGGTGTTGTCAAGAAGACAGCGTGGTTGACAACAACAAGCCTCTACGAAGACATGAAAGCGACGGGCGCTACGGTGATTATCACGCCCAAGTATTACAACGCGATCAGCCCCGAGATTGTACACCAGAGCGCTGCCATCGAAGCTGTCACTGCAACGATCACCACCCCAGGCACTTACTACACCCCGTTGCCGGCCCAACACGACCCACGGCTCTTTCGCACCTTCAAGGTCACTGAGACTGAAGTGTCGCCCCTGCTGGAGGCTGAATCGCAACAGCTACGTGTCGCGTACAGCGCCAAGGGCGATCGCGCAGACGAGGTTGTGGTCGGCACGGGCCTTGCTCACGACGAGCTGATCGACAGGCTTGGACTGTTCGGGATTATCGTACCCCCAGACGGCTTCGTGATCGATACATCTACATCTACAGTCGAAGCTATGGATCGAGCAACCGCTATCAAGACCTACTCCTACGAGACCTTGTGCAAGAGCAACACACCACGGAACTGCCCTGAAGCCGAACAGTTTACTCTGGATGGTCCTTCGAGCAAGAAGGTGACCGTGCAACAAAACACGCAGCGCAAGGCGGAAGATTTTGCTGCAAAGTGGGGCATCAAGCTCAAGCGGGCTACGGACGATGATCACCCACCGAGCGAGGCTGGCGAGTCTGGGAATGGGGACGGCGATCGAGGCGATGACGAGGATGGCGACGATGACCTGCCCCCACCGCCACCACCACCAAAGACGGCTCCCGTGAAGTTTTTGACTTCACCACCCCACGTCCCTGCAAAGGCATCAGCCAAGCCATCGTCGGCACCATCGACAAAAAAGCGCGCAAGTGCTCCAGTAGCCAAGAAGGGTCCAATGTACATGTATGTCGTACCTGACGGGAAGACGAAGCTTGGAGGAGGCGGGGGCGGCGGATCGTCGGCGCTCGATCTCTCCCGCATCCCATTGGTGTTGGACGAGCAACCGCGACAACCTCCGAGTTCGTCAGGGCGAACTGCGCGGGCGACGCTTTCTCGCCCAGCTGTACCTGCACTCATGAATCGAATGAAAGCGGTAATGACACAACGCAACCAAGACCAAAACAAGCCATCAAATGCAGACGACGGCAGCAACAGCAGCGAGAGCGAGGTTCCTTTTCCAACAAGGCGTCGGCGCTGGCTTAATCGCGCCAAGATCAACGAGGAGGAAGAGGAAGACGACGCGTATCTCCACATACAAAAGAAGCGCGGCATACTCCGGGAAGGACAAGAAGACGAGGCTGCTGCTTTGTCCGACAACGATGCCAATTTTGACGACGATGTCGCGGATCCCAACGAACAGGAGGAAGAGGCCCCCAAGATGAGCCGGAAGGAGAAGCGTGCTCGCAAGTTCCTCTCTGAGGCGGCCAAGGAAGCCAAGGCTGAAGCGGATCCGGTACCCGAGGAGGGGTTCGTCGAACCACAAGAAGAAGAAGAAGAAGAAGAAGAAGAAGAAGAAGAAGAAGAAGGCACAGAAAAGCCCGCCGAGGACGGAGCGGAAGACGACGACGACAACGACGACGAGCAACAAGACGAGGAGATGGAGGAATATGAAGAAGAAATCCCGCTCGAAGAGAACGAAGAAGAAGAAGAAGAAGCTGGAGGAGCGTTCTCCCCAGTCTCCGGAGACGAAGAAAAGCCAATGGAACTCGGAGGAGAAGAAGACGAGTGATCATTTAAACCAACCACTATCGCATTATTGCTATTATTGCATGCACCAACCACACACACACACACACACACACATACTCACGCGCATCTGTAGTCCTCTTGATGTGGTCTCAATAAAGATATTCCGCACGTTGGCGACATTGTACATGGCCTCGAGTACATTGCGGACGATTCGATCGCTGGGGTAGACGTTGACAATGTCAAGTACAATCTCTTGTGTCCATGCATGGTATACAAGCTTGTTGCTGTCCGATGACCCGCGGTTGAAGTACTCAAGATTGGGTTGCAGAGAGTGGACGACGGTTTTGACGATTGTGCTGTTAGCCGGGTGCTCCAGAATAGCTTTGATTGCGGCTGTGATACCAGAGATTCCGCCATAGCTGCCACTCAGGCTGCCGCACGCTCCCCCGTCGTCTGACTTTCTTGAATCCCGCGCTTCATGGAAGACTTCGAGCGCCAGACCGCCCGAATTGCAGCATATTTCAGGCCAGGTGCGCCTGAGCTTGCTCTGCTGCAGCAATGTGCGCGCGCAAATGCTGTAAATGCCAGTATACCGGGTCCCGGGGCGCTGCGTGTTTGTGATTTCAGATGTGCCCGGCGCAACGCACGACGAAGGCCCGCAATATTCCTTTACTGTGGCGTCTGCCATAGAAGGAAAAAAATGAACAAGATTGTATGTCTACAAAGACGGCTTTGAAGCCGGTGGTGGTGATGGTGCCGGACCAGAATTGGATTCATATGTACTCCAGGCAATCACGGCAAGCAACGCGGCACAAGCAGGCACTAAAATCGATCCAAGCGCATACTGGCATGCCGTCCGAGTCCACGAGGGTATATTTTTTGGGGCTGTCCCGGATGTCCGAGACTTGGCTTTGACGATGTTGTCGTCTCCTTGACTTTGAGCACCGTCACTGTAGTCGTTGTCGTGTTCGTCGTCGCTGGCAACTCGGTCATCTTCTTCTTCGACAAGATGGGATGCGGCACCGCGTTGCTGCTGCTGTTGGGGCGCCGCCAGTGGTTTGCATGTGAGCTTGAGCTCGATCCACGATTTCGGCCCATCCGACTGTGGTCTCCAACTGAACTGCGTGTTGGAGGGGAGGAGCTGCTTCAGGTGCTCGTCGTCGGGTATCATGGAACGCACCACAACACTGATCTGTGTGTGGTCGCCGTTGGAGTCGATCGTGGTCGGGGTGCCTTCAAAGAAGCCTTGCAGCTTTAATTTGCAGACATTGTGCCAAGCCTCAATTGCAGTGGCCATACAGACAGGTCACAGAAAATGCCACACTTTGTCAAGGATCCGGAAAATGAATACAATAAGGTCCTTGACCCAACGCAGTATAATTAATATGGGGTCACGGTAGCATTCCATAAAGACCCGGAAAAAGATGATCGGGATAATAAAGTCATAAATGAGCAAGTACAGGCGTAAGATCATACACAGAGTCTCTCCGTCAGGTGCTTGACAGTTTTGGGTCGGATCGTACGAGACCCAAAAGAGCATGGGGTAGAAGATAGCATACAAAGGTGGCACGGCTAGCATGTAGCGCAAAAACGGACAGATGCTATCCGATCCCAAAATGGTCACAAATGCTTGCAACACTTTGTACCAGGTGTCCATGTCGTCGCACGTTGTCTCCGTTTCAGCCAGCGTTTGTAACCAGCTGCCCAGGAACTCGTACACATTGGGGGGCGACCACGTCGGAGGGCTCCACCCGGATCCACCAAAAAAGGTAGACACGCTGCTCATGGAATTCGACACGGAGTCGACGGCCGACATGATCAGGTTGGACACAGAGATCAGCAAGCTGGTAAAATTGTTGAAGATGAAGATGATCGCATCGACGACGGCGAGCACGGCGATGCATGTAATGAACAGCAGAAAGGCGACGATTTCACAAAAGAGGACGTCGTGCAGCACGGTCATGGGGAGAACCCAGAAGAGCTTGATGGTGCCCCAGATGAGACCCCGGATGAGCTCGCCAATCTCCTTGAACACCTCGTGGGTAGCCTTGCGGGCCTTGTCGATCTCCTTGTGGCGCGCTTGGCGCCGCCTGACCTTGATGTCATTCGCATTTCCGGTCGGCTTTTCGTCGCGCTGCCCCTTAATATTATGGTTATAAATTTCATGCATGGGTAATAGCGAGACACAGTGTGCGTGTGTGAGAGAGAGAGAAAGAGATAAAGATGCCAATGTACTACTCCGACAACAACCACGCAGACAAGAAGGTCGCTAATAACAATATCCTTCTCTGGTGCCTATCGTTTTTCTTCGGAACCCTCTTTGGCATCTACTGGGGTACCATACTTGTTTTTTGGATCCTCATCAGCCCCGACACGATCGGCCTCTCCAACACAATACCGTTTGCAAGCAACCCCAATGTGATCGATCCCTCTGTGATCATGCTTTTTTTGATGGGCATGATCAGCGGGTTGGATCAATACCGATACGATACGGCGATCGGTGATCGTGCCGCCTTCCTTGCGCAGATGGAGTTTTACGGTGCATACTTCAAGGACGATCTTGACAAAACGATGCAGACCACGCCGCCCTTTCCTCCCCCTCACCCTTCTTCTATTCACGGCGGCGCTGTTGCAGAAAGAGAAGACCCCGAGTTTGCGTTTATCCACTCGCCCGCCAACTCTAGCACCATGGGTAACAGCAACGCCATCTTCTTCATCAACAACAAATTCGGGGCTGCCTGGGACGGCGCTTCCATCAAGGACTTCCGCGAGGAGAACCGATACCGTTGGATCGTGTTCGCCATGATCATCTTCGCGTACGTCTACCTTAAGCCGTTGTACTTGGTCGGCCACGGCTACACTTGGTGGTACGCGGGCTGGCACAGTGTTAATTATGCAGCCATCCCAGTCGCCATTCTCACCATCACACATCACACTGCTTATCGCGCTGAAGTCATCACAACCATATGTCGCGAATATCAAGCCAGGTTTTTTAATGCCAAGCGTGGCAAGAACAAATAAGATTGCACGCGTATGCATGCATGCATGCATGCATTGGTGGTGATGGTGGGTGAAAGTAAACTACCCGGCGGTGTGCACCAGTCCGTGAATCTTGGTCACATGCGCGTCGCTCGGGGTGCCAAAGAACAGGCTGATGATCATCCAGATCAGCCAGAAGTCGATCCCCGTCGAGGCTGTCAACCAATTGTAGGTGGTGTCATGCAGCTGCAGCTTGGCGATGCCCATGCCGACACTGCACGCCACAGCACAGAAGAACACCAGACGGTAGCCGTAGCGCTGGAACGCATGGTAGTTGCCGATGGACGCAGTTGCGATCATGTCGTAGATAATGTTGGCCAGGATGATCAGGAAGACCACGCCATACAGAATGCTGAGGACGATCACAACGACGCGGTTCTGGCCTCCCACCGAGTCATTGTTTGCAATGATGGTGTCAATGTCATCCGCGGCAATGCAGGCGTGATGGCCTGCAACGCAAGTGTCGTTGATGACGGGGCCAGTGCAGTTTCGGTGCGTACGAACAGCACAGATTTCGTAGCCGGCAGGGGCCCAGTAGTTGTCGGCCAAGGTGGCGCCGCACAGAACGGTGGTGAGTGCGAGCCCACAGAGCATGCCCCAGAACAGGCGGCTGCGCTTCGACTCCTTCTTCCAATCGTCGATGGCCGAGTCAATCGTCGTCAGCCCGCCTTTGATGTTGTTCTCTGCATTGCCGAGCGCGTTGATGGCAACACCTTTTGCAACACTTGCAAGGTACTTCGCATCGTCAGTAATGTTTGTGCTCAGGCCACTTGCCGAGCTAGTCTTAGGAGGAGGCTGACTGTTCAAAAAGGGAAAGCCGGACATGGACATGGTGGTGGTGACTGATGCCGAATTACTTTTACTTTGAGGGCATAATCTTTATACAAAATAAGCACTACTAAAACAACCACACACACACTACCACTATTGAGAGCGGCTGTTGCTGGCCAGACGGGTGTCGTCGACCATGACCATGCGCTGGGGGAGGCGCTCGCGAGGCAGGTTCTGCCACTTGGTGATGCTGTCCGCGCCGTCGCGAGCCAGAGGGCCGCGCGGGTTGCATGTGCTGTACCACTTGCCCTTGGCGTCCTTGATCTTGGTGTCGTTGAGCCAGCACTTGGTGTTGGGCACGCCGTGCAGGCCATGGTGCCAGATCTTCTTGGCGATTTGGCTCTCCTTGGCCGGTTTCAGGGTGGTCGCGGCCTGGCTGGAGACAGTGGAGCGTGCACCAGCAATGCCGGCGACTGGAGGCAGCACGCGGAGCGCAAGGTCGTGTGCCTGTTTCCAGGCTGCTTCGACGCCTTTGTGAATCCAAGTAAACCCGCTGTCGGGCTCGGCAAACATGGCGCCGCATTGGCGCAGACTGCCACATGCACCAACCATGTACATCGAGTTGACCATGTCCTCCATGCTTTCTGCCGTGACGTTGCCATGAGACGGGATGCCGAACATGGCACACGACCCCACCGTCGGGCCACCGCGGCGCCCACGGCCAGCCACATCCGGATCGCCGGCATAGTAGGTGCCGCGGTCGACGTGCAGCGGATGCATGGTAGGACCGGCACGGACAGGACGGTAGAAGTACATGCCGCCGGGCAAGCACGTATTGGGGAGAACGTTGCCGTTATTGTCGTAGACGGCCTTGCTGCGAATGACATCAGCCGGAGGGGTGATGAACTTGGCGGAGCCGCCGCTGAGGTAGGACTTGAACTTGGCATACGGCATGTTGAAGACGCGCTCGGGATGAACCAACATGACACCCAAACGGAACATGAGGTCCATCTGGCTCTTGGTCACCTGCGGGATGACGAATTCCGTGTGGACCACACGGCCAAACGCCGTGATACCAAGCTCGCGACCGCCCCTGGCCATAATGATGCACTGCATGAGCAGGGTGATGTCCTTGCGGAGGATGATGATGAAGCGATGCTTGGCCTGCGGGGGGATGAGGATGCCCTTGGTCATGACCGCGCCACCAACGCGAGTGGCGGGCCCGTTTTGGGCATTGTATGGCAGGTACGCGCAGCCGAACGTGTTGTTGTCGCCAGGTTTGACGAGCAGGAGCATGGCCACAGCCTTTTCGACTGCAGTCGGTCTCATGGGACCGCCGCCAAGCACAACGACCGGCGCGACTCCAAGCGGCATTGCTGGCCGTGTTTGAACCTGGAGAAGATACTCGTGGAAGGAGCCGCCAACTGCTGGCCGACTCAAGGCATCACCCCACGTTTCAAAATTGACGGCGGCGCCACCCCAAGTAGCGTGCAGGGCAGCGACGGTTTCGTCCCATTGGGCAATGACATCCTCAATGCCACCGGCTGCGGCGACGGCTCGCTCGGTGGCGTTGTCGCTCGAGTGAGCAAATCCCATGCGGTCCTGCTTGGAGTCGTAGTCGATGATCTGCGACTGGTACGCCTTGTGGCCGTCGACAACATGGAACATGCCCTCGACCCACTTGTTCTCCATGATGTCGGTGATGCCGTCGCCGGTCTCGTAGGGGTCGGCGGGGATGAGCCGGAGGCCGGCGACCTTGTCGACCACCAGGGGGTGCAGGAACCACTTGAGCGCATCCCAGCCGTCGCCGATCTTGGCAGCCAGGTACTTCTTGGTGTGCACCTCATCAATGCCTGTGTTGACAATCTCCTCGCCGTCCTTGAATGACTTGATCAGATCGCCGCTCACGATCATGCAGTTGGCGGGATGGCCGTCGGCAAACGCACGGACATGGCTGTTGCCCAGATCGACGATCTTGCCAAAGCCGCTGGTGGGGATGTTCTCGGCGTCCATGACACCAGGGAAAGCCTCCATCAGGCCAATGACTTGCCGCGTGGCAGAGTCTGCATCCAAGGGGTTGGACCGCTTCTCGGTGGCAATCGTGAAGGCGCGCTCCAGGAAGTTGGGAACCGCGCGGACTGTGCCCATGACCTCCTCGAAGACGGTCAGATTGAGGGCGGCCACGAACTGCGTCAGGTTGGCGCTTCGGAGCAGCTGCTCCATGGGCGTGTTGAGGATGCTGTCGTCCATGGCGACGGTCAAACCGTGCCAGCGCATCTGCATCATCTGCCGCAGGGCTGAATTGAACCACGTCTCCTTCGGAGCCTGGTAGCTCCATTGGGGCGCAGAACGGATCTTCTGGTAGAACTCGCTCCAAATGAGGGCCTCGCCATCAAAGGGATAGGCCGGCAGCAGGATGCGGACGATGAGGTCAGGGTTGTTAAAAAATCCAATCAGGACAATGTTGTTGATGCGCTCAGGCTCATACGCCATCTCATGAGTCCAGACATGCGGCTTGCCGTCGCGGCTCGGGATCGTGAGATCTTGTTTGGGCCGCAGTGGGTCGCCACTCAGAATCGGGTTACGGATGCCCATGGACCTGGGGTCGCTGGGCAGAGCCGTGTCCTGAAAGTGCATCGGCGCATTGTTGGACATTCTGTCTTCTTAAACCAAGTCACCACAAGCAGACAGACAGACGGACACACCGCCAGTGGTAGTTGTATTGTTCTTTTATTCTATTCTTATATACAAACGGTCACCGTTCGATATAATTTCGAACAGTAGGCAACATAGGATTCTTTGGGCAAAACATCCAACAGGTGCACAAGCCTCTCCACGTGAGTCGCCAAGCTAGCATTGCGCATATACAGGGCAGCAGAATGCATCAATTCGAGAGTGTGCCGCATACTGGCCGTGTCGCCGTGACAAAACTGGCGCGTCAGGTCTGTCGTCCATTGACATTTGTACATCATCCATTGTGATATGGCATGACTCTGAATGGCCGACGACGACGACGACGACGACGACGTCGCCGTTGTTGTTGTTGTTGTTGTTGTTGTTGTCAAAGCTGTCTCAAACAAGGCCAATGGGGTCGTTTGTTGTAGTCGTTGTTGTGCAGGGGGAGGAGGAGGAGAGATTTCAGATATGGTCAGACGAAAGCTTGTATGATAGGCTGCCGTGGACAAGCGACTGGCGATGCGCGTCGGTGTGGCCTCTTGGCACGCAGCGATGAACCACGTGTATTCGACACAAAACAGCCACACCACGAAAGCAACGAGACAAAGCCGTGCACAGAACTGAAAGACACGGACGCCGATTTCGCCAAAGGCCATGTGTATATAAGTAGGGCCCAGGGAAAATGTGCTGCATTTTACACCATGGCCGCTTTTGATGAGAGCAAAAAGTGCTACCGTAGTCTGGTGGACGGACGGGCCATCAGGGGCATCACGCGCGAGGACCGCGTCTCCGTAAATTACGGATCAGTGGGTCTGGAACAAGGCACGCTGGTCCACAACGAGATCGAAGCATACATTAACTCCGCCCCACGCGATCGCTCCTTGCTGGACCACCCTTACAGCAGTGCGCTCGTGGACTACATCGAGCGGCGACTCGGGTTTGAGATTGATTCGGCAGAAGTGCCGGTGGCCAACGAGCACGGCGATCGGGCCACTGGTTCCGATCTGATCTGTCTTTCTGGCAACTACGGTGACGGCACCATTTCCACGCCGGGAAACGTGACTATTGTGGAACTCAAAACCACCACCATGGGCATCCGACGGTTCATGTGCACCAACAAGGAGGTGGACCCACAGATTAAGAAGACGATCTTTACACCCACCGGCGAGCATGTGGATAACACGCAGTTTAACCGACACCGCCGTCAACTGATGAACACCATGGCCATGTACGCCGCCAGTCACAAGTTCCCCGCGAACACCATGCTCCACGGCATGATCTTGGTGGCTACCAATGACGTCTACAACTATCCGAGCAAGGGAGTCATTTGCCCACAGGGATACAACTGTTCATTTCCGTACATCCCACTAACGGGTATCAACAAGCCACCCGAGCCCTTGGACCAGGAGACCCTTGATCGCCGCGCAGTGGCAGCTCTGATTCGTCGCCACGCCGAGAAGAAACAACAAGCCAGTCGACGATGCAGGAAACCAGTAAAGCGGCCCGGACAGCGAAAGCCAGCGGCGGCGGCGCAGCGGCGGGTCAAAAAATAAGTCAAGACGGCTATTTTGTGTTTTCCCTAAGCCAACTCTGTTTTTTTATCTCTTTTGTTCTCAATATCATTCTTCTTATTACCTATCCCAGCACCATCCCTATCTGCAACGAGCCGTACCTACAACAAAACAGCGTGTACCGCCAGGATCCCACCAAGACGCTGTGCTCGTCGCCCGATCCCGGAGACTGCTTCAACAAGCCGCTGCTCCAGGGCTACACGTACATTTATGGACCCGTCATGCTCAACCAGAACATTCGGCTGGACAAGTATCAGGGCTACGTCCGGATCTCCTGGATCAACACCTCTAAGCCACTGCAAGCCAACAATATCTACAGCGATGTCAACTCAGTCAACATTGCATTCATTGGCAACGATAGCGGCATTTATGTTGGCGACAATCCGGCCGGTCTGTACACTCCGGGCATCATCTCCGTCGGAGGCCGCGTCAACAATACCATCGTGCAGGGGATCTATCAGGTGTCGGCCACTTGGATGCTGCGGAATCCAGACCCGTCTGTCGCCCTGGCACCCATCCACTACGGATGCTACATCTACAATGTGTCCAAGTGTGGGTTCGTCATGCAGAACGACGAGGGAGATCCTGGCTTCTTTCGAATGAACAACGGGCAGGCCTACTTCAACCCCGTGGACCCGGGCGTCATCAACGCCAATCTCAAAGCTGGGGTGATTGTGGGCCGACCCATTGTGGCCACCAAGGTCACTGATGGCGGCAATACACTGCTTTGTAAGCGCAATCCGCAAAAGGAGCCGCCGTCGGGCGCCAATCTTTACTTGGAGTGGTACCAAAACGGGACCCAATGTGTCATCTCCACCGGCAAGCTCACCAGCCCCGTCCTACAGCAGACATGCTTTGATATCAGCACAGTGCCCTGGGGCCTAAGCGAGAACTTGGGCATCGACTTGACGCGAGGGGCCAGAGCCTATGCCTATGTCACCCTCCTTCTCACCGAACAGCGTGTCGCCGTGGCCGCTTTTAGCGACAGTGCATGCACCCAAGACCTAGTGGCCACAACGTACGCGCTTGGTTGCAACAGTGATGTATTGTATTGGCGTGATCAGATCACACTGTAATGTACAGCGAATAAAATCACGGCCGGGTGTGCGTATGGGCTACCTCGTGCATTTCACATGAAGGGCACCCATCGTGCCAAAAGTGTAGACTTTCTTTAGCCAGCTCCACACGAGGACATAGCTTGCAACCGATGCGTTCTCCTACGGCTACGCCTGGCAGTTATCCTGTCACGCAGTTTCCCCAGGACTTTACGTCGCTGCAGACCTATGGTCCCACCCTCAACGTTCCCGATGGCGCGACATTCGCTTCTTATGCTCCCTTGCAGATGTGTCCTCCTATGGAGTGGGATGTGTACTACAAGTGCCGCTGGGCTTTCTCTGGCAAGCCCAACTCTATGGCCGCTGCTCGTCTTGCCCAGTCTTAGATTTATTAGAACCACATTTGGTCTGTGCGGATGATGACAGCATTGTCTCGCCAATAAAAATCGTCGGCATCTTCGTCGAATTTCTTGGCCTCCTCTTCATTCATAAGCACAATGCATGCCTTGTCGCAGACTACTTCTACTTCATGCATGTATTTGTCCGTCATCCCGGTGGGCCCCTTGCTGCAGAGCATCGGTTTCTTTGCTGGTATGTCCTCCCATGGGACGTTGTCCAGGATGATGTACTTTGCTGATGCGTCCCATTCAGCCAAGCTGAAGCCCCCTTGAAAGTACATAGCTCTTCCAAGCAGATTTTGCAGTGCTACAGCCCAAGCACTCTTGCCCGTTTGTGTTTTCCCGATAATGATGAGCGCGTCTCGCCTTCCTTCCTTGCGTGCTTCGTTGTCGCACCAGTCCAGGGCCCGCTGGGGGGCCTTGAAGCTTGTCAGTGCATACTCTGCTGGTGGGCACGTATTTGGTGGGTTCGCCTCCGCCTTGCGCTTTCGGAGATTTGCCTCGATCCTATCTCCATAGATGCACATGTCCCGTGGGCGCGCTGCCCAGAGGATTGCCACGGCTTTCTTGAGGTCGGGCTCGTCGCGTGCGAGAGCGTATGGGTCCACCTTCTTCTCGATGTTGGTGATGAACTCGCCCTCCTTCTGGCAGTACGCAATGACCTTTGCGTCGAAAAAATTTCGGGTGGGTGCTTCGAGGGTATTCGTTTCCGGCAAGCCACCGACTGCTGCCACAGCAACCGCGTTGTCGACAGTTCCATACACGAGCGGGTTAGGCAACAGGGGAACGAGAGTAGCAGCACGCGACATGACTGTTGGAAAAATGCTTAATTAAACGATTGGTCTCTCTAAAACCGGTCAGTCGAATAAAAAGTGACCATTGTGCGACTTTGACATTTTTTCTCAAAAAGGGCATCCACAACCGAAACCATGCCTGATGGATGGCTGAGCGTGAATGACCTCGTGCCCTTGCATGGCATCTGCTTCCCGCTACTTCACTCGTACGCTCGGAGCAAATCATTCTTGGCGATGAACAGCAACAGCGAGGCGCCCGACATGGAATACGATAAAAATCCACCCCATCTCATCCATCAGGTTCTTGGTCTCGAAATTCTTCTCCAAGGCAAGGCCATCCTACCCAACAACCCAAGCTGTTATGGCATGGCCATTCTCTACTTTGGCTTCTACCTGTTTAGTCAGATTGCGCACAACAATGAACTCGTGAAGCGCTACCTGAAGCAGTTCATCCATCGTCTACTCGTTTTGTTTGCAGAGAAGCGCCTCGTGACCTCGGATGCCACCTTCACTCCAACGGTGGCCGAATACTTGTTTGCGTGCACATGCCCCGACGCTAAAGAGACGCTGAACACATATCGTGGCTGGCAGGTCCCTTGGCGCCAAGTGCCTCACATGGCCACCTCCCTCAATCTCCTTCGAGGCAACGTGTGCCTCACCTCTGAGCACATCCTGCAGTCTGCGTACAACCAGTGCACCGACCCCGACTCGACCCTTCTCTCGTTCCTCACAGAGAAATACCTCTTCAAACTGGACACACTGGCCTCTACCGATGACGAGGCTTCATTTAACGTCTTTGACCGCCTCTACACGCTCTTGTGGACCAGTAACATAAACGTCCGCTGCAAGGAACTCCTGACATCCATTATCGCAGATCAGACCAAGCTTGGCATCCTGGATTGCGCAACAGACCGGGGAGTCACCTTTGAGATACTCCGTGCCCAAGGCACCAAGGCCATCCTCTACCACATCGCGCACACCATCAAGGCTTCCACCAAGCCCGAGCTCTCCACACCCAAGAACGTCACAGAGACATACGAGAAGAAAGACGGCGCCATTGTCATAGAGCAAGCCGTCGTCTTTCGCGTCAAGCACGTGCCCAATTGTCTCGCCCTCAGCGGATGTCCCAATCGCTCCGAGTCCGATGCACGCATGCACCCACCGGGCTCCGAGCACCGTATCCGCGTCTGCCTTGACGCCGAGCACCCCAACCGCACCCTTGTTCGGATGGACAGCTTCAACCTAGGGCGACACAAGCAAGGCAACGACGGCACCATGGCAACCCTGATCATCAACTACGACCCCGTGACGTTTGATTTTAATCCTGTCACAAATATGACATGCGTAGACTATGTCTATTGCAAGCGCGCACCCGCAGCTAAGAGCTAGCATATTGGACGAAGCACTGTGTTGCTTCCAGCTCGAGCACAAGAGTAAATGAACTGTTTTGTACAAAAGCCGTCCCGGGCCGCTCGCTCCCAATAAAAGGCAAAGGGGTCAACGTGACCCGAAGATTGCCACCGGCCGGGACAGTGCAGATGCTCTCCTTGGTGAACTTGACCAGGCTTGCCAGACACTCGTCATACTCGTTGTCACGCACAATCATCTGCGGGTTCTCTGTGATATCGTTCATCGGGTTGCGCCAAGGTTCCGACAGCCGGATGAGAGGCGGGTTGTAGAAATCGTTGGTGAGCGGATCGATCACGTTCATCTTATCCAAAAGACTGTAGAGATACCAACCAAGAGGCTGGCAAGTGATGGATTGAAGCCCGTCGCGCTTGGCGATGATCGGCACGCTCATGTAGCCAGTGCGCTGAGACGCAACACCACCGCCGCCACCAGCCGACTGGTCGTCCGGCATACGCGGTTGTTGCTGCAGTTGCATTTGCTGCTGTTGCAGCTGCATCTTGAGTTGCTGCAACTGTAGCTGCATCTCCAATTGTTGCTGTGTCATCGGGGCTGCGTCAAATCCATCCACCGCAGTACGACGCATGCCTGCATTTGCAGCACCACCACTCCCACTGTTGCCACCTCCAGGATTGGCGATCCACGGCCTACACCCCTCCCTGAGATCTTTTGGAGTCACATACGCGTACAGGATGCCGTAGTCCGACATGGCCTCCTCGCGGGCAAGGATCTGGACAGGCAGCATGACGGGTGGCAGGGACATCACACCGTCTGTTGTTGGCCCGAGACTAGCTGTCGGCATTGCCATCGCTGTCGTCGGCAGCAACTGGGACTGCACACTACCTCCACCGGCAAGGGGCTGGCGACCAGCAGCGGCTTGAGCTGCCGCAGTGGCAGCAGCAATCGCCATTCCCTGCTGTTGGCCCGGAGCAGTAACGCCGGCTGGAGGAAGAGTAGCGATGACGGCATTCGGATCCTCGTTGACGCGCCGACTGCGTCCGTCGGCAGCAATAATGAAAGCATCAACGCGTAGCTGATACGGGTGCTGTCCAGAAACCTCAACAATCGAACATCCGTGAATGACATAATCGACAAGTGATGATACGCCTAGCGCCTTGCGGATCGGATCAGCAGGGAGATCGAACTGGATGGACGCGTTTTTGTGTGCGACAGGGCTCGAGTTGATGACAAAGCGCTTTTTTGTACTGCCACCGCCGCTTATCGCGACTATACGATGAGACCGAGTGACAGCAGTCGACCCTACACCAGAATTGCGGCTAATGGTCTCAGTGGGGAAATTGAAGAGCCTGGGTCGTTCGGCTGGCGCATCTGGTGCCGCCACTACGCCGCCAACGGGTGTTGTTGTTGTTGTTGCTGCTGGCTGTTGAACAGCCGGAGACCGAGCCGGCAGTCCGGGTGTCGTTTGAGCCGGCGCGGCAGCGGGAGCGGAAGCCGCGGGAGCAGGGTTTGTAGGCGGAGTGGGTGCGTACAAGTAATCAAACTCGTCATCG
>Ga0302194_10000674_pt1 | contig 21891 bp, 16 predicted proteins | sample II_Bog_N1_1_FD_200227 | JGI IMG/M metagenome (GOLD analysis project Ga0302194, IMG submission 200227) | Peat permafrost microbial communities from Stordalen Mire near Abisko, Sweden - II_Bog_N1_1 | ecosystem: Environmental > Terrestrial > Soil > Wetlands > Peat | place: Sweden: Abisko...
ACGGGAAGGCAAGAAGAATAAAACTGATAAGAGATGTAAATGGTAACCATGAAGTTTATTTATTAGATCTTTCAACTATAAAAGGAATAGATGATGCTCACATCGTACTCCAAGCCAATGATATTATATATGTTGATCCAAGAAGAAGGGTGAGTAGTAAAGCATTTACAGAAATGGCGCCCATCATTAGTCTTTTTTCCTCTTCATTATTAATAATAGCTGTTATAAACAATCTAAAAAAATAAACAATTGTTTATATGTTTCAGGAAAATAACACACAAAAAAAGGATAATCTAGAGCTTTATAAAGAACGTATTTCCAATTTCAGCGGAGAGTTTGAAATTGGTTTACTAATTCATACTGCCCAAAAAAGTGTCGTGTGGATTATTCTCCTTTTCATTGTCGGTTATATATCAGCCTTAGCATACTTAAGATATACACAGCCCATTTATGAATCCAGTAGTATATTACAAATTCAAACAAATACAGAAGCTCGCAAACTTTTACAAATTTCAGACGAAACTGACAGGAGCAATTTACCACGCGTGGTTGAACTTTTGAGATCTAAAGTTTTTTTCAAAAGAGTACTTTCCAAACTACCACTGCAATACAGTTATTTCTCTGAAGGAACATTTATTGCAAGTGAGTTGTATACTTCATCACCTTATAATGTAGAGCTAAAAAATACACGCACGGATTTAGCAAATACAAAAATATATATTGATTTTTTCAGTAAAACGGAAGGAGTATTAAATTATACTATTAGAGAAAAAAACTACAGTAAGAATTTTAATATTGAAAAATGGACTGTAACACCTCATTTTGAAATAAAAATACATGCAAAAAATTATACAGCTATCAGAAAACAACAAAGCATTGTAAAATCCAACTCCTTTTATTTTACAGTCAATAATATTGATGCACTGGTAGATGCCTACTATCCCAATCTAAATATTAATATACTTAACGAAAGTGCAGGAACAATCCTCATTAACTTTAAAGACCTTAACCCTGCAAAAGCAGCAGCAATAGTGTCGATGATGAGTACAGAATATGACAGTTTTGAGATAGAACAAAAGGGCGGAAGCTCCGAAAGTATAATTGATTTTATTGATGACCAACTTGAAATAGTTTATGAACGCTTAAAAAACGCTGAAAATTCCATTCGCGATTTCAAACAAAAATACAACATTTCAGATTCCGAAGATGCTTCTATCAGTAAAAATGCCTCTTTGATTAACGATTTGGAAAACGGAATCATTGATATTGATTTAGATAATGATTTTTTAAATAAAGTAGAAGAAAGTATAAACAGTTATAAAACCATAGATAATACATATAGCCTATTAGCATTAGTTGGCGGAAGTTCTCAAATATTTTCGAATGTGAATCCCAACAATGATAAAGCAAAAATTAGAACGCAAAAAACAAGTGCACTCAAAGTAGATGATCTTACCAAGCTACTGCTTCAAAAGGAGGAAATGTTGTATAGCGTAAAATCGGAAAGCGAAGCCATGAAAGCTATTAATTTTCAAATAAACATTCAGCTTAAGGTTTTAAAAGAACAAATTAAATCTCAAAAAAATGCCAATCAAATCCAAAAGGAAGAACTAAAACAAGAACTGAATAAACTCGGTGGTGAGTTAGGTATAGGTGCGCTGCCAGAAAACGCATTGGAATATGCACGTTTACAGCGCTCTTTTAGTATTAACGAAAAATATTATATGTTGTTAATTGAGAAAAAAACGGAATACTCAATATCAAAAGCCGGTTTTGTTTCCGAAAATGTGGTACTTCAAAAAGGGAATATTCCGAACACCCCCATCTCTCCAAACAAAGTAGTTGCATATATAGTTCCTATGTTTATTGCCCTATTACTCAGTTTCGCAATTATTGCACTTCGATATATATCTCATGACGAGATAAGTTCTATAAATGAAATATCAAAACATCTCAGCTCTTCAATTCCTATTTTAGGAATGATTCCAAAAAGCTTGATAAAAATCCCAAGTTCACAACTATTAGTTGACAAAAATCCGAAATCACTTATTGCAGAAGCATTCCGATCTGTCCGTTCTAACCTCCAATTTATTTCCAATGAAGACGGTCCAAAAGTAATTGCTATTACGTCCACAATTTCCGGTGAAGGAAAAACTTTTGTGTCTATTAACTTGGCAGGTATTATTGCCTTTTCAGGTAAAAAAGTAGTGCTGATAGATTTAGACATGCGAAAACCAAAGATACACCTTGGTTTTAACGTTGATAATAATAATGGAATGAGCACTTTATTAATAGGTAAAGATGCTTTGGAAAACTGCATAAAAAAAAGCAATCTCGAAAATCTTGATTTTATTACTGCCGGACCTATTCCACCAAATCCATCCGAATTAGTTATCAGTAAAAAAATGGACGAATTAATTGCTCATTTAAAAACAATATACGATGTTATTGTTATTGATAACCCTCCGGTGGGTATTGTAAGTGATGGTATAGCGATGATTTACAAAGCCGATTATCCTATATATGTTTTCAGAGCAGATTACTCCAAAAGAGTTTTCATACAAAACGTTGATCGGTTATATAATGAGGGAAATATGCATAAACTATGTATCATTTTAAACGGATTAGATATAGAACGAAAGAGCTATTCATATAGCTATGGATATGGTTATGGATATGGATATGGAAGTAATTACGGTTATTACGATGAAAATTTTGACAGCAAAAAGAAATCGCTATTCAAGAAAAACAAATAAGTCATACATCTTTTTTATGCAAATAATACATACACACATTGAGGGGTTATTGGTAATTCAGCCTAATGTTTTTGAGGATGCCAGAGGGTATTTTTTTGAATCATACAATAAACAACTTTTTTTGAATAACGGAATTGATGTTGAATTTGTTCAAGACAATCAATCATTATCTCAAAACGGTGTTTTGCGAGGATTACATCTTCAAAAGCCACCTCACGCACAAGGCAAATTGGTTAGGGTGATAAAAGGATCCGTATTGGACGTTGCTGTTGACATAAGGAAAAATTCAAATACTTACGGAAAGCACTTTAGTATTGAGCTGAACGAAAAAAACAAAACCATGTTATGGATTCCAACCGGATTTGCTCATGGTTTTTTGACAATAAAAGATGATACAATATTTTCATATAAGTGTACCGACGTATATAATAAAGCATCAGAGGATACAATTTATTGGAACGATGCCGATATAGGTATCAATTGGGGAGTAGAAAATCCAACATTATCAGAAAAGGATAAAAAAGGGAAAAAATTTGCTGATTTTAAAAGTCCCTTCTATTAGAAAAAACATTTAAGGAACATCGTATTTATTATGGGAGGGAAATTATATTTATCTTTAGAATACATCATCTATTTTTTATCTTCCATACTGTTCTCATTTTTAATAAACAGTTTGTTTTTGAAGTTCTCGTCTAATTTAGGAGTTCGAAACACATCAGAGAATATTATAAGATGGAATAGCCAAACGAAACCTTCGTTAGGAGGTATTTCATTTTTTATATTGTTTTTATTATCCATCATTTTTTATCCAATTTTATTGGGTCAGCAGCAACCATTTTTTAACACACAGTTATTAGGTATTATATTTGCAAGTACATTGGCTTTTCTGATGGGCTTGTCAGACGATGCCTACAACACAAGACCCTTATTAAAATTATTTGTTCAAATTGGTTGCGGTGTATTATTGATTTATACCGGTACCTACATCTCATTATTTGCAAACAATTACATCAATTACGCACTCACTTTATTTTGGATTGTAAGTATCATGAATTCCATAAATATGCTAGACAATATGGATGCCATAACAACCATCACCTCAATTACAATTATCCTTAACGCTTTGTTTGTCATTTTTTTAAACTACGAGTTTATTGATAAGATGCACATTATTTTATTAGTAGGCGTTATGGCTGCATTGATAGGCTTTTTATTCTTTAACTGGAATCCTGCAAAGATGTTTATGGGTGATACCGGCAGCCAGTTTCTTGGTTTATTTTTAGGAGCTATAAGTATAATTTATTTTTGGAATACTTCCGATGCAAAAGGTGAATTAGCACCCACCAAACAATTTTTCATTGCCGTTTTATCGTTTATAATACCAATTATTGACACAACAACTGTTGTTATAAACCGTTTACTTAAAGGGCAATCTCCGTTTATTGGAGGAAAAGATCATACAACACATTGTCTGTTCTTTATGGGATTGTCTGAGAAAAACATTGCTCGTTTATATTTTTTAATTGGGATAATATCTATGTTGTTAAATTTTATAATTATTAAATGTATTCCTGACTGGGGCTATTTGCACATGTTTTTATTTTTACTGTATTGCATTGTATTATTTATAATTCTGTACGTTCCCACACGCAAATATGGAAAATGACTTGAATGATTAAATAAGTTTACTCATGTTTTTACCTACTTCCAAAAAAACTCTAATTGCATTAGGAAGTATCATTTGCTTGTTAAGCATTATAACCATTGTTGATTTTTATTTCTATCCTAATACCGGTAGCAATTCAGTTAACAACGAGTATTACAAAACATATAACATACGTATTCCAAAAATTTTATTTTTTGCCGACGAAAAAATACCGGTAGAAGATCAAAAAGTAAGAGATTATATTGCGCTCGCTATAATAAAACATAATAACTGGAAAAAACAATCTCTTCTTATTCACAAAAGAGCTTCATATTGGTTTCCTATTATTGAACCTATTCTTAAAAAAAATAATATTCCGGAAGACTTTAAGTACATTGCTCTTATCGAAAGTCATTTAACAAATGTTATTTCACCAAAAGGAGCCGTAGGTTTTTGGCAGATTATAGAATCTACCGGAACAGATTACGGCTTGGAAATTACCGCAGATATTGATGAACGATACAATGTGAAAAAGTCAACTGAAGCGGCATGTGATTATTTTAAAGAAGCGTACAAACAATTGCACAACTGGACATTAGTTGCAGCCTCATACAACAAGGGAATTGGGGGAATTCAAAAACAATTGTTTAATCAAAAAAAAAATAATTATTACGCTTTAATTTTGAATAAGGAAACAGGCAGTTATGTATATAAAATTATTGCTATGAAAGAACTGGTTTGCAATCCAAAAGTATATGGTTTAAACATCCGTAAAAAAGATTTGAGAACAGTCTATACTACTAAAAAAATACTCGTAGATTCTGCGATAGATGATCTTTTGGGCTTTTCAAAAAAACTTGGAATTGACATTAAAACACTAAGAGTTTTTAATCCTTGGCTTAAAACAGAAAGGTTGCCCAATCCCGAAAATAAAAGATATATCATTGAAGTGCCTTTAAATAAAACTTTTACAAGGGCTATGGAAATAGAAAGCGGTGTATTAGATAATACGCCACAAAAAACATATACAACAGAAGATTCAACAATTAGCTTATAGAATGAAAATCCCTGCAATAATCATAATTATAATAACGAGTAGATATTGCCACAAATCGGGGAAATAAACCTTAATCAACTTCCATACGTTTTTAAATTGTTCTTTCATTTATAATGTGAAATGCGTTTTTATTATCCTTAAAAATTCATTAAATAGTTTGGCGTTTCCGGCAACAATTTCTCTGCCAAAGATATAATTATTTTTCCCTTTAAAATCAGCAACTACACCTCCTGCCTGTTGCACAATAAAAGCTCCGGCTGCTACATCCCAAGGCTGTAAACAGTATTCATAAAAGCCATCAAATCGTCCGCAAGCCACATAAGCTAAGTCGGTTGCTGCCGAACCCAAGCGACGCAAGCCGTGCGTATGTTGCATAAAATGTTTGAACAATTCTATGTATTCATCCATTCTACTGTAATCATAATAAGGAAAACCTGTTGCAAGCAATGAATCGGCAATGGTTGCCGTTTTTGAAACATTTATTTCCGTTCCGTTTAGATATGCTTTACTTCCTTCCCACGCATAAAAACATTCATCTAAATTTATTTCATAAATCACTCCCATTACCAAAGCTTCATCCCTCATCAACGCAATGCTAATTGAAAAACAGGGAATACCATGAATAAAGTTCGTTGTTCCGTCAAGTGGATCTATTATCCAATTATATAACTCTCCCTTTTTTGAAGAAGTTCCTTCTTCAGCAATAAACCCCGAATCAGGCAAAAGCTCTGAAAGCCTCTTTATTATTTGTATTTCCGATGTTTTATCAACATACGAAACAAAATCATTTTTGCTTTTCGTTTCAATGCGATCAACAGAAAATTGCAGTCGTTCATTTCTTATAAAGATACCAGTTTGCTTTGCTAAATCGCAAACCTCTTCACATAGTTTTTTTAAATCAGTATTCATAAATATGGTTTAAAAGGATTACCATTATGGCAATAAAACAAAAATTATAAACCGACGTTGAGAAACACATCCACTCTTTTTTATTGAAAAAATTAATTTGATTTTTTAAAATCTTCTGTGCGATACTGCTTTTTGAAATATACAATCCCGACAATTCCCAAAATAAACAATAATACTGAAATGAGCTCAGCTTGCGTGAATGCAAACCCGTTTACATGGTAAAGTGTATTTACCCTTATTTGCTCAATCAAAAATCGTTCAATACCATTAAATACAAGGTATATAGAAAATAACATTCCCGGTACTTTAATGCGCTTACGCATACCCCAGAGCACAAAAAATAAAACAGTACACATCACTGTTTCATAAAAAGGAGTTGGAAATACCGATGGAACTAAGTGATTACAGTACTTATCATTAAAACAATCGGATAACTGAACACCAACACTATTTACATTGTGCGGATAATCGTAACTCCACATCCAATTAGGAAGCCAGCTTAACATGTGTGGTTTTGGTACAAGATTATCAATACCCCAATCACCATCGCCGGAAACCTGACATCCAATGCGCCCCACAGCATAAGCTAGCATTAAAGCCGGGGCGGCAATATCTACCAGATGAGTTGCAGGTATTTTGCTTTTTTTGCCATAATAAATAACAGCAAAGGCTGCCACAATAAGTCCTCCGTACATTGTTAATCCACTAAAAGAAAACAAAGCACCGATAGGATCGGTAGTAAACTCATCCCAGTTTTCGAGATTATGAAATATCTTAGCGCCTATTATTCCTGCAATGGCGGCAATGATAGTGATATTTCCAACATGATGATGCGGATATACAATTTCTTCAACCCAATGCGGTTTATCTAATTTTGTTTTTTCGCTTTCCCGATATTTAGAATATATAGAAATTGTGATACCAATAATACCTCCAAATACATTTCCTTGAAATGAAAGAATAAATCCCTGTGTGTCTTCTAAAAATTGAGAAAAGTGTTGTGCTATAAACAAAAACTTATATCCTAATAAAAAACCTAAAATACCTGAAACAACAAAATCAAGGGTAGTAGCTTTTACACCTATTAATACTTTTATCTTTTGAGGAGTTAATAATCCTTCTGCTTCTTTTCTTTTAAATTCCTTTGTCAACAAATATGATGCAACCAAAAATGCAATTGCTACAAAAAAGCCAAAGCTTTGAATCATTTTAAGAAATGGTAAATTAAACCCAAAAAGGTCTTTGATAGCATAATACAGTGATGGGTACATATCTTAGTTTAAAGTTTGAAAGTCCAAAGTTAGAAAGTTTTGTTACTACAAATAAAGAATGTTAGCGAACAACCAATTGAATAAAACTGTAGTTTAGCATAGAAATTAGCTGCTAATCTATATCCGTTAATTATCAATTTTTACATCTTCATACGAACACATCAGCCTTCGCGACCAACACACTGCCATCAGAATCAAGCGAAATTAGTTCCAGTTCTTGCAATTGATTTATCAATTCAGAATTGTATCCGGTTTTAATTTTAATGTAATTATCTGTAAAGCCATGCATCACATTGTCCTTGCTATCTGCCTCAAATAAAACCTTGCGCGTTGTTCCAAGATGTTGCTCATAAAATGCACGTTGCTTTTTTGCTGAAAGAATGCGCAACATTTTATTTCTCTTTTTTCGTTCAGCAATGGGAACAACATTTTTTAAAAGTGCGGCATCTGTATTATCTCTTTCCGAGTACGTGAACACATGTAAATACGACACATCTAAGTCATTTAAAAAATTATACGTCTCTAAAAAATCTTGTTCAGTTTCACCTGGAAATCCAACAATTACATCCACTCCAATGCAACAATGAGGAATCAATGATTTTATCTTTTGCACCCTTTCCGCATATAACTCACGCAAATAACGTCTGCGCATGACTTTTAAAATTTTATTACTTCCTGATTGTAAAGGAATATGAAAATGGGGGACAAAACGTTTTGAATAAGCAACGAATTCAATAATCTCGTCCTTTAATAAGTTGGGTTCTATGGAAGATATACGAAATCGTTCTATGGTTTCTACTTTGTCCAATTCTTTTATTAAGTCATAAAATGTTTCATTGTTGTTATTGAACACTTCTTCTCGTGAAAGATGTTTACCGAAATCACCAAGATTTACACCCGAAAGCACAATTTCTTTTATGCCACGTTCGCCTATCTTACGTGCATTTTTTACTGCATTGGCAATTGTATCGCTTCTACTGCTTCCTCGTGCCAAAGGAATAGTGCAAAATGAACAGCTATAATCACAACCATCCTGAACTTTTAAAAAGCCCCTTGTTCTATCGCCAATAGCATAAGAATCTATGAATGTAGTCGTATCTTCTATTTCACAATTAAAAATTTCCGCTTTCGTTTTTTTTGTTAAGTCATTTAAATAATATAACAGCTTGAATTTTTCGGAAGCACCCAGTACCAAATCAACACCTTCAATATTCGCAATTTCTTTGGGCTTTAGCTGGGCATAACAACCAATTATAGCAATATATGCATCAGGAGAAATGCTCAACGCGTTTTTTACAATTAGCTTACACTCCTTATCGGCATTTGCGGTTACAGAGCAGGTGTTAATTACATATACATCGGCAGGTTCATTAAAGTCTACTTTTAAATATCCTTCATCTTCAAACAATCTGGAAATAGTTGATGTTTCAGAAAAGTTCAATTTACAACCCAATGTATAAAATGCCGCCTTTTTCATTTGGCTGCGAAGTTAGTAAAATACCTCTAAATAGAGTTATCCAATTGCATCTGAACTTTTCCTGCAAATCGACAAATATGTTTAAAAAACTGTTGATAAAGAGTATTACTCTTCGTTCAATGGCAATGCAGATTCACCTAATTTGGTAGTCATCTATTTTGAAAAAAATCCAATTTAATGAAAAAACATTTTTGTATTGTCATCTGCACATTGTTCTTAGCCTCCTGCGTTTCCGATAACGTCGATGAAAACAACAACAGACGCATCTTTAAATACAATGAATTGGGAAGCGTTTCTTCATTAGATCCAGCAGCAGCTCGCAGCGTTGAAAACATTTGGGTGGTTAATCAACTTTACAACGGCTTGGTTCAAATGAACGATTCGTTACAAGTTGTACCTTGTATTGCCCACTCATGGGAAATTTGGAACAATGGATTGTCTTACACATTTCATTTACGCAACGACGTGTATTTTCACGATGATAAAAATTTTGAAGGTGGCAAAGGACGCAAAGTTACTGCACATGATTTTGTATATAGCTTCAATCGTTTGTTAGATCCGTCTGTATCAAGCGCCATTTCCTTGTTATCACAAGTAGATACAACTAATTTCAATGCGTTTATAGCCACTAATGACTCTACTTTTACCATAAATCTTGTCCAGTCATTTACTCCTTTTTTAGGAATTTTAACCATGAAATATTTCTCAGTAATTCCCAAAGAAGTGGTTGAAGGCTATAGCAAAGATGATTTTGGAAGAATTGCAGTTGGTACTGGTCCTTTCAAATTTAAAATGTGGAATGATGTTAAAATGGTTTTAGTGAAAAACGAACATTATTTTGAGAAGGAAGGAAAAAACAAACTTCCCTATTTAGATGCTGTTGCTGTATCATTTGTTAAAGATAAAGAATCTGCTTTTTTAAGTTTCATGCAAGGTGATTTAGATATGGTTTCGGGAGTGGATGCTATTAATACCGACAAAGTATTTACAGTGAATGGCAACCTGAATGATGAATTTAAAAACAAATTTGTTTTACAAAAACAACCCTGTTTAAAAACCGATTATTTGGGATTTTTAATTGATACTAGTCTATCTATTGTAAAAAAATCTCCGCTAAAAATTGCTGCCTTGCGACAAGCTATCAACTATGGATTTGATAGAAATAAAATGGTGAAATATTTACGCAAGAATATCGGCATTCCGGCTCAAGGTGGAATAATCCCGATAGGCCTACCGTCTTTTGATACAACCAAAATAACAGGATACTCTTATAATCCGGAAAGAGTAGGAAAATTATTAAAAATGGCAGGATTTCCGGAAGGAAAAGGATTACCTGAAATTACATTATCCACTACCGAACAATATCTTGAACTAGCCGAATATATTCAGGCTCAATTAAGAGAATTTGGAATAATGTTAAAAATTGATGTGCAAAAAGCATCCGTATTATCCGAAGCCGTGGCCAATCAAAAAATTAATTTCTTCCGCAAATCATGGGTAGCCGATTATCCTGATGAAGAAAATTTTTTATCTCTGTTTTATAGCAAGAATAATAGCCCGAAGGGTTTTAACTACACACATTTTAGCAATGACAAGTTTGATTGGCTTTATGAAAGAACTTTAAAAGAAACGAATGATTCTATCCGTTATGATGCTTATCAACAAATGGATCAACTCATTGTTGACAATGCACCCATCGTCCCGTTGTATTATGATGAAATTGTAAGACTGGTAAATCCACGCATAAATGGATTACATACCAATGCAATGAACATACTTTCGTTGAAAAATGTCAAGAAAAAGTAAGCTATGAATTAACTTCGTTGTACTTATTCCTTTTTAAGGTAGCAACAAATTGGATAGTGATCAGACAATTGTTTTTCTATAGTATAATATTGATGACACTTGTATTTATTACTATGTAAGATATAATCAATTCTAAAGGATGGAAACTTGCCGACATAAGTTCTTCCCAAACCATGCCCACTTTCAACAAAAGCATCTTTTAATCTTTTGGCAATTGCATGATATGTATATGAAGCGGGAGTATCATTAAAATCACCACAAACAATAACCGGATAAGGACATTTAGCGATGTGAACTGTTACCATTTCTGCCTGTTTAGCACGTTTGATGTATGCGTATTTCAGTCGTTTTAAAATATTTTTTGACTTGTCAAACTCCTCTGTTTCTTTGCTGTTAGCTATATCATCCAAAAATTTATAATCTTTTTTATCAAAATTGATGGATTGTAAATGAAGGTTGTACACACGTATCGTATCTGAGTTTATTTTCAAATCAACAAACATGCACAAATTGTTATTGGTAACATCAAACTTTATTTTTCCTTTTCGAATAATTGGATAAGTACTGAAAATGGCACCGCCCCAATGATCGGTATTACGAAGCGTAGTCGTGTATTCTGTAAATACATTCTTAGCAGATTGTAATTTCAGCAAGGTATCCAAATTGTCGTGATGATTTTCTTTCGCATCACTGGTATAAAACTCCTGAAAACACATAATGTTAGGACTTTCCTTTTTTATTAATTCAAAAAAAAGTTTGCGAGTTTCCATATTTTTATTCCAATTATATAAATCGAATAGTTTAACATTGTATGACATCACTTTTATTGCGCCTTTTATTTTTACATCAGTATCGTTAGTACCCGTTTGTATAAATGCACTTAACTGCGACCAACCACTTAATACTATTATTAATGAATACAATGAACGTTTAGGTATTTTAACAAACCATACACCCATGAATAAAACATTTAACATCACCCAAATAGGATATGTTAATCCAAAAAAAGCAATTGACCAATGCTTTTCGGGACTGATATAAGGGGCTAAATAAGATAGCAATAAAGCGATTGCGACAACATGATTAGTGAACATTAACGATTTAGTAATAAAACCATTGTTTGATTTGGTTCTCTTTTGTTCGCCACGAATGATATGTTGTTCAGTGTATTTCAATATTATTGGAAATGCTGTTAGCTATTATATTTGTCCATATTAAATTTTATCCGATATTCTACACTTATTTATCTTTACCTCACTTTTTATAACTCACTTTAAACAAAAATTCTTTTTCCTTACTGCTTAAACTTTCATAACCGGACTTTGATATTTTATCCAATATAGCGTCAATTTGCTCTTGCGTTGCTACTTTATTACTATTATACTCATCGTCAGGAACAACGCGACGATGAACAGTTTTTAAATTGCTTTTTGGAGAAGACTTAAACAGATTAGTTAACCACCCTAAAACTACATTTATCCCATCAGATAAATCATTCCCCTTTTTATATTGAAGCATAAAAACATATCCCATCAGCGCCCCCCCAAATGTGCCAAACTACCACCCAAGTTATTATGCGAAGCCACATTCAATAAATCTAAAAATACAACAAATAAAGCAACGTATAATAATTTAACAGGACCGATAAACATCAGATTCAATCTTACATGAGGCACCAACACAGCTGCGGCTATTATTATAGCAGTAACACCTGCTGATGCACCTACCATGGGAATACCCAAATAATTATTAAATGCCGGGAGTACAATAAAAAATAGTGTAGGAAATAAAGCACCGACAATACCTCCCATGAGGTATAACGGAATTATCTTTTTCACAGAAGTGTATTCCGATAATATTTTACCAAACCAAAAAAGCGTAATCATATTCCAAAATAAATGGAACAACTCAATATGTGTAAACATATAGGTTATAATTGTCCAAGGCTTATAGATGATACCCTGCAAACTAATGTGAAATGAAAGATTATCAATCAAAGTCGGCACGAATGATACAATCAACCCTATACCTGCAAAAATTCTAAATATGCTTATAAGTATAAATACGGCAACATTGATTACGATTAAACGTGTAACGGCGTCGCCATTTTTAATCTGTACTTTTATATCCTCAATAATAACATTAGCCATAATTCAATAAAAATGAGTGTTGTTTTTTTGCCAATACTTAATTAAAATAAATCCAAACAACATACCGCCAAGATGCGCAAAATGTGCAACATTATCGCCAGAACTATTCGAAATACCTGAAAAAAGTTCTGCTGCTCCATAAAGTATTACAAACCATTTTGCTTTAATAGGTATCGCAAAATAAATGTATAGCATTGTATTAGGGAATAACATTCCAAAGGCAAGCAAAATGCCAAATATAGACCCGGAGGCACCAATGATAACGGGAGCGTTAATAAAATCGGCCTTATATACTTGCATATACTCTACCGAAATTCTCAATGCTTCATTAATGTCGTTAGCATACAATGCCTGATTATAACTTTTAAGAATTTCAGTAGCATGATTAAATGTATCATGATTAGTTATTTTAAAATGTTCTGAATTTATGAACGCCTGAAATTCATTTAATGATGGATTTAACAAAAAACTATCAATCACATTAAGCGTTGGTTCCAACTGAAAATACAATATCGTATAGTGACAAACAGCCGCCCCTATCCCGGTAACGATGTAATAAGTTAAAAAACGCTTTGGTCCCCAATAATTTTCGAGTGTGTTGCCAAACATCCATAAAGCAAACATATTAAAGAAAATATGAGCAAAACCTCCGTGCATAAACATGTACGTAACTAACTGGTAAGGACGAAATTGTTCCGACAGAGGAAAATGTAAGCCTAATATATCAGTCAAGTCAATTCCCTTACTTTCTAGGACAAGGGTTGCAAGAAAAAACAAGCCGTTAATAATTAATAAGTTTTTTACAACCGGTGGAAGTATATTAAAACTGTTGGGTCTATATTGTTGCATGTAATTTAATTTATCAATAATTAGTCTTTTTGTAAAATAAAAGTGCAATTGCAAACATCAAGCCTCTATGTTTTGGATAACAAAGCGATACACTTTTTAATGTTTATCAAATCGTTCATTCAATTCATCTAAAGAAATAATTGATATTGTTGGTTTACCCAATGGTGTGTGGTAAGGCATTTCGCAAGCAAATAATTCATCTACCAAATTATTCATCTCTTCCTGAGTTAGTGACTTACCCGATTTTACAGCCATATTACGAGCCATTGAACGTGCTAAATTTTCTTGTTTATTTGTTTTTAATTCCTGCAAATTTTGTTTGTAATTTTCTAACAGCCCTTCCAACAATTGCACGGAGTCAAAGTTTACTGTATCAGCTGGAACACCATGTATAACAAATGTACTTTTCCCCAACTCTCTAATATCAAAACCTATTGATTCCAACTCATGTTGTAACTCTTTTACCATCTCAAAATCATTTGCATTCAATTCAATTGTTTTAGGAAATAATTCCTGCTGCGTTGATGATTTATGATTTTCTATTTTTTCCAATAACTGTTCATACAAAACACGTTCATGTGCACCTTGCTGGTCAATCACCATCAAACCATTTTTGATGTTTGATAAAATATATTTATTATGCAACTGGTAAGACAATTTTGATGCACTTTCGTTCACATCATTGTCCCATGTACTATTTATTGTTTGCTGTTCAGGTTTAATTTCTTGTGTATCTTCTTTTTGTACTTGCTGCTGAAACTCCAAATGAGTAGTTGCATTGTACATTTTTTCCCAGTTATTTCGATTGAAAATTTCTCGTTCTGTAGGTTTTTCTTTCGGTGTATATTCTACCTTAAAAGGATTGAAATTAGGATCGACGGTAATTTGCGGTTGTCGGATAATGCCATCTGCAGGCTTTATCGGAATATTGAACAGATATGCTTCCTGATCAAAATCAATGCTTGGTGTTATATTAAACTGACCCAACGATTTTTTTACTGCCGAACGCAAAAATGCATAAATAGCCTTCTCATCTTCAAACTTTACCTCCGTTTTTGTTGGATGAATGTTTACATCAATAGTTTTTGGGTCAACTTCTAACATCAAAAAATAAGATGCAAAACTTTCTTTAGCCAAAAGTTCTGAAAATGCCGATTGCACAGCATGGTGCAAATATGAATTTTTAATGAAACGTTTGTTCAAAAAGAAAAACTGTTCACCTCTCGTTTTCTTCGCAAATTCAGGCTTTATAACAAAACCTTTTATTTTTACAATCCCTGTATTTTCTTCAACTGGTATTAAACGGGTGTCGTATGACTTTCCAAAAATAGCTACCAATCTCTGTTTCAGCGTGCCACGTTCCAAATGAAATATTTCGGTAGTGTTATGATGAAACGAAAATGCAATGCTTGGATTTGGAATTGCAACACGTTCAAATTCTTCAATGATATGGCGCAATTCAACCGAATCGGATTTTAAAAAATTACGACGTGCAGGAACATTGTAAAACAGATTTTTAATTGAAAACGATGTACCTTCCGGACAAAAACATGCTTCCTGTTTTTTTATCTCACTACCTTCAATATCAATATTTACGCCCACATCATCTCCTACCCTTTTGGTTCTCATCTCCACCTGAGCAATAGCGGCAATGGATGCCAATGCCTCACCTCTAAAACCCATAGTGCGTATCATAAATAAATCATCCGCTTTCCGAATTTTTGACGTAGCATGTCTTTCAAAACTCATGCGAGCATCGGTTTCACTCATACCACAACCATTATCAATTACTTGAATCAGCGTTTTACCAGCATCCTTTACAATAAGCTTTATTGAGGTACTGCCCGCATCCAGCGCATTTTCCATCAATTCCTTTACAGCAGAAGCAGGTCGTTGAACCACTTCACCGGCTGCAATTTGATTAGCAACAGAATCGGGTAAAAGTTGTATTATATCAGGCATAGTAGTTTACTTACCTGCAAAATTAATATTAAAAATTGATTGCAGATTGGAAAATTACAGATTGTGAAATTGAAAAATCACTTATTGATTTCGGGAACCTCAATCAAAGATATTTAGTGGTGGCAGAGGTTCTCGAAACCACACATTGCAAACTATTTGTAATTCGTTATCATTCGTAATTCGTAATAACATAACTTTGAACTTTGTAACTTTAAACTGATTACTCTTCCAACCCTTTAGTTGCAGAATACGCTCTCCACTTATCTATGACGGTTTGCATATCAGTAGGCACTTCCGAATCAAAATGAATATATTTACCTGTTGTAGGATGTTTAAACCCCAATGATTTAGCATGTAACGCATGGCGTGGAATAATGGTAAAACAATTCTCTACAAACTGCTTGTACTTAGCAAAGGTGGTACCTTTCAAAATTCTATCACCCCCGTATAAAGAATCATTAAACAACGAATGCCCTATGTGTTGCATGTGTGCCCGTATTTGATGTGTACGCCCTGTTTCCAGCTTACATTGTATAAGCGTAACATAACCAAAACGTTCTAAAACAGTGTAATGAGTAACAGCATGTTTTCCTTGTTCGCTGTCGGGCTCATATACATCCATTTTTTTTCTATCCTTCAAATGCCTTCCAATGTTGCCAATTACTGCTCCTGTATCATTCACAAAATCACCCCAAACAAGCGCATAATAAATACGATCAAGGTTTCTGTCAAAAAAATCTTTCGCCAGCCTCACCATCGCTATTTCACTTTTTGCAACCACCATAATGCCACTGGTGTTTTTATCCAAGCGATGTACCAGGCCCGGACGAAGTGTTGGAGAGTGTTCTTCGATTGATTTTTTTGCGGACTTATTTTTAGTTTTTAATTTTATTTTTATTTGTGTTGCACCAGATTGATTGACCGGTAAATTTTGAAAATGGTACACCAATGCATTTACCAATGTGCCGGAATAATTACCATAACCAGGGTGCACCACCATTCCGGGATTTTTATTAATAACAATAATATCATCATCTTCATAAACAATATTGATAGGAATGTTTTGCGGTTTCAACTCTATCTCGCGCGGAGCATGAGGAAACACAACGGTTATTACATCAAACGGTTTTACTTTGTAATTTGACTTTACAGGTTTACCGTTCACCAGTACATTCCCATTTTCAGCCGATTGTTGTATTTTTGTACGCGTAGCATTGGGCGTACGATTCATTAAAAACTTATCAATGCGCAACAGAAATTGTCCTTTTTCAACTTCAATTCTATAATGCTCAAACATTTCCTGATCCGCATCCGTTTCATCAATGGCATCTATATCGTTTTCTTCTTCAAGCATATGGTTAAGTATTGAACCGGCGTTAATTTATCTTTATAAATTTATTGGCAGCAATCTCCGTTCCTGAGACTACTCTGATAAAATATATACCCTCTGAAAGACCTGATATATCAATATAATCAGAGGTATAAAAGTTTCCTTCCAACACTGCTTTTCCAAAAACATCTATGATTTCATAATTAACTTTATCGGTAAAAGTTGGCGATTTAATATATAACTTATCTGTTGAGGGATTAGGAAATACTTCCAACGTTGTTTTTAAAGCCGTATATTGGTTTATACCGTTAGGATTAACAACATTTCCCATAATAGGACGCATCATCCACGCACCCGCAATAGTTGATGTTTGCCAACCTGAACCATTTGCCAAATTCATAAAATTTGTATTTTGTGAATTGTCATTTAAATCCAAACCTATATTTAAAGAAGAATCAATTGCTTGTGTAAAACCTGCATAATAAGTTCCAGGACTCAATAACATAGGTTTGAAATAATAGCGCGCAAATACATTTTGACCTTTTTTTTCATAAATAGGACTAGATACCGTATCACTTTTATAAATAAGCGAACCGGGTTTTCCACCATAATCACTCCATACGTTCAAGTAAAACCCATACAAAGAAGCATTTGTTATAAAGGGACTAAAATACAAATCCAGAGCACCTAGTGTATCCGCCACATTTAATTTGAATTGTACCGCCATTTGCCCATTTAATGCACCTATAAGACCTACTTCACTTTCTGCTGTACCATCATCATACGCAAAATAATTTGAGAAATTACCCACTACCAATAATGTGTCATTTCTTGGAATAAAATCACCCAACAGATTGCTTGAGTAATAGTGTTTAATGCCAAGCATGCTTGGTCCTGTTAACGATGAAGGAAATTTAGACGCATCAATAGAGATTGAATTAATACAGCCTAATGAAACATTACAATCTGTATAGATTTTATTAGTAGTAAAAGGATTAATATTGCTGGCACCATTAAATACATCAAAAACAGAGGAAGTTATTATGTTTAATGTTTGATAATGATAATTTAAACTCCTTACAACAGTATCATTGTTGCGTATCAAATTATTAGTGCTTGTAAGTATTTCAGCCGATGTATATTGCCTCCATGGCATAGCCCGGTAGTTTTTTAAAAGCGATGCGCCTTCATATACCCAGGCTACATCAGCAAAAACAGTATCATGATAATTTCTGCCAGCATTCAAATAAATATAATCAATATGCCATTGATCGGCATTGGCATCAATAGAAGCGTAATTTCTGAAGCGGAACTGAAAACCTCTTTGTAAATATGACGGCTTTGTAATTGGTATCATCACTAGGTTAAAGCTTGTGTCACTTGAAGTAAGTGCGCTCCCCGGCATTGACCAGATATGCCCCCAAACAGTATCTTTGGGTCCTTTAAACTCAAGCACTAATGAGTCGCCTGCTTCAGGACTATTTCCTAGCCCCTGAGGTTGGTAGTAAAAACTAAAATAAACTGAATCGCTAGAACTCAAATCAATAGGTTTGGAAGCTAATGTATCTGCAGGTTGTGAAGAAACGCCAGCCAAAAAATTATATGGATAACCACGGGCATCTAAACCATCAAAGGTGGCAACACCTATTGACATTGGAGAAATAGGGTATCCTCTGTTTACGTACACTTGATTACCAAACCAAAGAGAGGAGTCTGGATCTGGTCCGGGGTATGAAAAATCGTCTATAATTCCTTTTGTACCAATGGCTATTGTATCTGCAATAGACGAAGATCTAAATGTAGACTGTGTGTTTGATTTTACGGGTCTGTTAATGAGCGCTAAATTGTAATTCATTGTTTTCTTCACCAAGGCCTGCGAAAAAAGCGATGTTGAATAGACTATAATAGATAAAACATAAAGGGAGGCTTTAATTGTCGTCGAAACCTTCATCTTCGGATTTTGTATTGATGATTGTATCAACGGGTACTTCAGGTATTTTAGTATGTTTTACAGTTAAAAAAATATCAATCGTAGAACCAATTTCAACACTCTGCTCTTTTGCACCACATGCAGGAGTTTGCATATATACTTTTGCCCGAACATCTTCTTTACCGCTATCATAACTAATATTACCCACCGCTAATGATGATTCTGCCAACTTTATAACTGCTTCATTTTTGGTAAGCCCATATAAACAGGGCATTCGGGCTGTAATATCTCTCATTCCTCTTCCTGCGGTTAAATCAATAGTCCCTCCTTTTGATACTATTTTTCCGGCATTCGCGATTTTTCCATTAACGCGTTGTTCCAACACGCAATTCCGGCATTCATCTTCCACAAAAGTAACTTTACCTAATCTAAAACCATACGAAAATATCATAGTAATAGCTTGTCGTAACGAGCGGTCAACCAACTTAGGCATAACAATTTCTGGTGGCAATGAAGCTGAAACATACAGATAGACTTCTCTTCCTTCCTTTACCTGTGCATTAAATTCAGGATCTTGCTTTATAACCACGCCAGGAGCTATTTTAGCATCAAATATGGAATCGACAATTAAATACCGAACATGATTTACAGAAGCTATATCATGCAGTTTAGAAACTTGTACCCCCTTAAAATCGGGCACATTAATGGACTCCCCATGGTGAGTGTAAACGTCTAAATAACTCAGCAACAGCCAAATTATCCCTCCGAGTGAAACTAAATAGATTCCAATGGTTTTAAAAAAAGTTCTACTTTTAAAAAAATTTAAAATGCTTTTAAACATAAGTTAAAATGGAAATTATATAGATTTACGAATGTACAACTTTTTGGCAAACAGAGAAGCGATTTATAGGATCAGCAGCTTACAGTGTGCGAGGTGGTGCATTTATAGAGCTGGCAATGTTATAAGAAAAACACCCATTTTATTTAAATTTTATGACACAAATATCAAATCATTAAGTCAATTACCACCGCCGAAGGCGGTGGCTTGAAGGTATAGCCCAAAGGGCTATAATCCTAATTCCGGTTGTTTGAAATCATTTTAATCGTGCTCTTCTCTTTTTTCTTCTTCCTCTTGATATTATGCAATGTAATATTTAAATGACTTTCCTTAACTAATCTGTAACCAAAACTCCTTTCTTAATAGAACTAATCATTGAAACGAAATCATCAAACAAATAACGAGAATCATAAGGTCCCGGACAAGCTTCGGGATGATATTGTACTGAAAATACTTTTCTGTCAGTATAGCGCAAACCTTCTATAGTATTATCATTTAAATTAACATGAGTTACTTCTATATTTCTAAAATTCGAAATATCCTCTGCCCTTACCCCAAATCCATGATTTTGAGAAGTTATCTCGCTTTTACCTGTAAGTAAATTTTTTACTGGGTGATTAATCCCGCGGTGTCCTTTGTGCATTTTAAAGGTCGATAATCCGCCTGCTTGCGCTATTAACTGATGTCCCAAACAAATACCAAAGGTTGGAACAGCAGAATTGATTATTTTTTTAATGGTTTCTATTTCTTCTATCATTACTCCAGGATCACCAGGTCCATTAGAAATCATAAAACCATCTGGATTCCAACTCATAATCTCTTCAAAACTTGATTTCATTGGAAAAACTTGCAAATAACAGTCTCGCTCAGCTAATGAGCGCAATATATTTGTCTTAACACCATAATCAATAACAGCTATTTTGTAACTAGCCGTTGGCTCGCCATAAAAATAAGGTATTTTTGTACTTACTTTTGAAGACAGCTCCAAACCTACCATTGACGGCACTTTTGCAAGCTTTTCTTTTAATACATCAATATCCAATGTTTCGGAAGAAATAATACAATTCATTGCGCCTTTATCTCTTATATATCTAACTATTGCACGTGTATCCACATCCGAAATGGCTACTATGTTGGCTTTTATAAAATAATCTTTTAATGAACCATCGGAGCGTTTACGTGAATGAAACTCGCTAAATTGTTTACATATCAACCCTGCTATTTTAATTGAATCAGATTCTACTTCATTGTCATTAACACCATAATTTCCAATATGTACATTTGTAGCTACTATCACTTGTCCAAAATAAGATGGGTCAGTAAAAATTTCCTGATAACCTGTCATACCCGTATTAAAACATATTTCGCCGGTGGCAGTTCCTATTTTACCTGCAGCCTTTCCATAAAAAACTTTACCGTCTTCAAGTAATAATATTGCAGGTGACTTAGGCGTATATTTCATATTTTTAATATTAGTTTTATTTAAAAAAAAATCATAAAAAAGGGATAAAGCAAAATTACTTTATCCCTTTTTGTTATTTAGCTTTTGTCAAAAAAAGTTATTCACTTTTAGCAGCATCATCTGTTGATTTTTTTGAGCTTGCTTTAATTTCTGTTTCTATAACTTCGTCCGATTTCTTTTTAGAACTACCACGGCGTCTTCCTGTTTTAGCTTTAGCGGGAGCTTTAGCACCTAACATGTTTTCATTAAAGTCCACTAACTCTATGATGCACATATCAGCATTGTCACCCATACGAATTCCTGTTTTTAAGATGCGTGTGTAACCACCCATGCGGTCTGTAATTTTAGGAGATACTTCTTTAAAAAGTGCATCTACAGCATCTTTTCGCTTTAAATAAGCAAATACCGTACGTCTTGAATGCGTTGTATCTTCTTTAGATTTTGTTAGC
>Ga0302194_10000686_pt1 | contig 21738 bp, 19 predicted proteins | sample II_Bog_N1_1_FD_200227 | JGI IMG/M metagenome (GOLD analysis project Ga0302194, IMG submission 200227) | Peat permafrost microbial communities from Stordalen Mire near Abisko, Sweden - II_Bog_N1_1 | ecosystem: Environmental > Terrestrial > Soil > Wetlands > Peat | place: Sweden: Abisko...
TCAAAACATCATAACCAGAGATGTTTAGATTTTTTGCAATATCTCTTAACTCTCCAACAAGTTTGTTGTTTAACTCAATAATATCGTACATAAATAGTTTGTTTAGTTTTTAATTGCAATCGGGGTGATTGTTTAAGTTTAATTAAGGGATGGTAATGGATATAAATCTAGTTTAAAATAGTATGCTTTAAGCAAAATGTGTTGAGATTGAAATGTTATAAAGAAGTAATAACTGCGGAATCGCTCTGCAATAATACAACTATTTTTTAAAATACAAACAATTTTATTTTTTTTAAACTCGCGTACCTAGTTCAATTACCTCCAAATCTTTAATTTTGTCAGCATCAATAGTAAATCGTACGAGCGTTTTAACTTTATGAAAACCATGAATGCCTGCTGCACCAGGGTTAACATGTAAAAGTCCATATTTCTTGTCATAAATCACTTTTAATATATGCGAATGACCACATATAAAAAGTTTTGGACTCGTCTCTTTTATTGTTTGAAGTACATCAGCATTGTACCTGCCAGGATACCCCCCTATATGGGTTATAAACACATCCAACCCTTCGCATCTGAATTGTTGATTTTTTGGATGCGCTTTTCTCACGTCTTGTCCATCAATGTTTCCATATACAGCAACAACGGGTTTTATTTTTGATAATTCATCAGTAATTGACACTCCCCCAATATCCCCGGCATGCCATATCTGATCGCAACTTTCAAAATATTTAAAAATTTTTGGATCTAAGTAATTATGCGTGTCTGAAAGTAAAGCTATGCGCTGCATTAAACTGATTTGCTAATTTTAGATTAGAGAGCTCGTCTTATTCCTTCTCCTTTCCTATCTTCCTGAAATTATATTCTTCCTAAATCTGCCTTCTTTACCCAACCAACATTACCATTTGATAGTTTTATTTCCATCCAATCGTTATCTTCATCGGTAATATCCACTTTTGTACCTTCATGCAAAATAAAAAGCTTAGTGCTTTTTTCTGACGGTGAACTATTAATGTTACTGCTTGGATTAATAATAATTGCAGAATTATTTTTTTTTAGTTTTGAATATTGGTGTTGCGCTAAAAAGAATGATACAATTGCTTTTATAAATAGAATCAATGCAATATAAAAAAATATCTTTTTAAAAATAACAACATTTGTTGAAAAATAAAATGCAAACATTACAAGAGACGCACACAACATTATAATACAGATAATACTCCAACTCTTTTCACTCAAAAGATTAGCAATATTGTTTATCCAATTAGTTAAAAATAACTCCGGTAATTGATTTACCTTATCTTCTGTTTTAAGATTTGCCAACATCAAATTATGTTCGATGTCTTCATCATTTGAGGATATTTTTTTTGCCTTTTCGTAATACAAAATTGCCAAACCTATTTGATTGTTTTTATAATACGCATTACCCAAATTAAAATACAAAGCTGCTGCTTCAATATTTGTATTTAAAACACTTTCGTAAAGTTGAATGGCTTTTTCATAATTACCTTTTGAATATTGGTAATTCGCACTATCGAATAAATTAATAGCAGTATTGTTTTGCGAATAGCTTTTAGGAATAATAAAGCATATTAAAAACAAAACAATGATTTTGTTAATATATCTTTTATTTAGCCTCATCTTCAATTTTAGTTATTACATCTACCGTATTTGAATAGATAGTTGGTAATTCATCCGACACCGCACTTGGCGCATATCTGGCGTATTCACATTTATCAATAATTTCAATAAGCTGTTTAAATGTTATGTCACTTACATTTTTTGATTTCAAAATAGCAGTAATGTTATCTTTATTTAAGTCAGCCAAAGGAATATTAAACTTGTCACTTATATATCCGAAAAGGGCTTTAAATACTTCTGAATAAAATAATTCTTTATCGTTGGATTTTAAATACTGCTCTGCAAGTGCGAGCCGCTTTTTAGCCATTTTAGTAGCCTTACGACTTTTAACTGCAATAACATCGCTATTTTGTGCAATGTGCTTTTTTCTTATTAATAGAAAACCTATAAATGCAAAAAACGGAGTTATCATTCCTACGTAAAAGATCAGTGAGCCAAAGAAATAACTGTTAACAGAAGTAAACTCCACATTATTAGTTTTAATATATCGAATGTCATTGCCCAATATTTTCACATCTTCTTTGCTTTTAGGATTAAAGGTTACAGGGGAAGCCGGCTCTGCATCGCCCTTTTCAACATGTAAATTGAATTGAGGAGATGGCAAAGTAATATATTTATTTTTGGAAGGGTCATAAAAACTGAAATTGATTGGCTCAATTTTATAATCACCTTCATGACGAGGAATAATAAGATAATCAAAAGTTTTACTACCACTTACATCATTTGCTCCAGCTGTTATTTTTTCTGAAATTTTAGGGTCATACGTTTCAAAATCTTCTGGAAAATTTATTTTTAATGGGTCGAGCAATTTAATATTTCCCTTGCCGGAAATGGTAATGGTAAGATTTACTGCATCATTTGCTTTTACTTTATCTTTTGATAAATGAGCTTTAAAAGAAAAGTCACCAACTGCACCTGAAAAGCCCTCGGGTTGAGAGGATTTAGGAAGTGCCGAAATGTCAATAATTACGGTTTTACTTTTTGCTTTTATCAACACATCTTCATATCCACCTCCAAAAAATTGCTCAAATATATCACGTGGAGCACGGTGCGATTGCGTTCTCACCACACACTCCAGTTCAAGTGGTTTAATTTCCAGTTTACCAGTTTGTTGGGCAAACAGGTAGCTGCGCTTCAATTCTCCAACCTGATAAATCACACCATCAATATTTTCGTTAGTGACCTGAATGGTTTGATGTCCGGGTACATCCTGCGCCCAAAATCCTGTGTAATCTGGAAATTTAATATTTTTTAAATCAACCAGTTGGTAACGACTATATATTTTATGTGTTACCGTTATCTGTTCACCCTGCATTGCCTTACTTTTGCTGACAATGGTTTTTGCAAAAATATTATCTCCTCCATTTTCGGAGGCAACGGCAGACTTGTTATTTTGATGCTGTTGTTGTGATTGTTGTTGATTTTGTGCAGCTGCTGAATTTTTAACAACTTCAATACTAATCGGGTTAGTTTGAATTGTTTTTCCATCAACAACGATACTTGCAGATCCAATAGTCACTTTCCCTTCCTTTTTGGCAGCGATTATATATGACAAAGTTATTGACTGACTCATGGAACCATTAATAAACGACATGTTAGACGATTGATTAGGTCCCGAGTACACATCAAAATCGTTCAACACAGGAGGTCTGAAATTACCTCCACTACTATTTAAAGTAAAAGCTATTTGAAACGTCTCTCCCACTGCAACTATATTTTTGCTTGCCTGAGCAGTAAATTTCTGGGCAAATAAAAAAACAGAAAGTGCAGAAAAAAACAGCGAAAAAAATATTCTTAACCTTAGCATTTTATTATTTAATGAAATAAGATGAATCATCTTAAACTTATCTTAATTTTAAATTTGTTAGTACTCTACCAATCCTTTTCAATTTGAACTTTAACTCCAACTTTTCCTTTTTTTACTTTATCTTGAACATTCTTTTCATCGTTTTGAAGCGCATCTAACAAACGCTGTGCATATTCTTTAGAGATATTATTCTGCTGTTGCTGTTCTTTTTTTTCTTTGTCCTTCTTATTTTTATCGTCTTTCTTTTCCTTTTCTTTTTTATCCTTCTTGTTCTTATCGTCTTTGTTTTCTTTATTCTTATCATTCTTTTGCTGTTGCTGTTTTTGTCTCAGCATTTTTTGCGCATAAGCAAGATTGTAACGCGTTTCATCATCATTTGGATTATTCTTCAACGCATTTTTATAAGCATTGATACTCTCCTCAAATTTCTTTTGCTTTAGCAATGAATTGCCTAAGTTGTGATAAATGCCCGCCATCGTATCTTTTGCAACAGGCTGATGTGTAAGCGACTGAAACTGATTTGCAGCCTCTTCATATTTACCTTCCTGATAATAAGTATTACCCAAATTATAAATACTTGTATTATTGTTTTTGTTTTGTTGCAATGCCTTTTTGTAATCTTTTTCCGCCTCGTTATATTTTTTGTTTTCGTAATTTTTATTTCCTTCAATAATTACTTTTTTATTTTGTTGTGCACTTAATGGATTTAATAAAAAAATAAAAAACAGCACAAAGAAACGGAGAACACAAAGAAACACGGAGTTCTTATCTTTGCGCACTCTTAAATAATTTACCTCTGTGTTAAAAAACGTTTTCATACTTTTATTTTTTCTCACCAAATAAATTAAATCGCTCAAAGAGTTTGCTTTTTCTTTCCGTGAGCAACATTTCAATTAATAACAATAAGAAAGCAGGAGCAATAAACCACTGAAAGCGGTCTTCAAAATCACCATAAAGTTTGCTTTCGTATTCTTTTTTGTCCAGTTTTTCAATAGCACTCAATAAATTATTTAATCCTACATCAGCATTTGAAGCTCTCACATAAACACCGTTTCCTGCAGCAGCAATTTCTTTTAACATCTGCTCATTTAATTTGGTAACAACTGTATTGCCATCTTTATCTTTTCTGAATCCAATATTTACATTCCCTCTATATATGGGAATCGGAGAACCATTGGGTGACCCCATACCTATTGTGTGAACGTTAATGCCTTTTTCTACTGCCGCTTTCGCAGCCGCTATTGCATCGTCTTCATGATTTTCACCATCTGTAATAATAAATATTGCCTTCCCTTTTCCTTCATCTTTCCCAAACGATTCTACTGCCATATCAATCGCTTTTCCAATTGCTGTCCCCTGCGATGAAACCATATCTGTATTAATGCTTTCTAAAAAAAGTTTTGCCGCGGCATAATCTGTTGTTATTGGCAATTGAACATACGCTTCGCCTGCAAATACTATAATACCAATTCTGTCACCATTCAATTTATCAATTAATTTCGCTACTGATAATTTCGCTTTTTCAAGTCGGTTAGGTGCTAAATCCTCTGCTCTCATACTATTGGAAACATCTAAACAAATCATTAAATCGGCACCACTATTTTTCACTTCCTCCATCTTTGTGCCCACTTGTGGATTGGCAATTCCAATAATTAACAATAGAAACACGATGCAAAATAATATAAATTTCCAAGTACGTTTGGTTGCTGAAACAGCTGGAAATAAGTGTTCAATTACTGCTAAATCACCGTAGTTTTTCAACGCTTTTTTTCTCCAGCGGTTCATAAACCAATAAACAATGATAAATAGAGGAATTAAGACCAAAGCAAACAAAAAATATTTATTTTCTACCTGAATCATTTTTAGAGTATGCTTTTAAATATACTATTTTTCAATAAAAATTCTGTTAATAATAACAATAATGAAGCAATTGCAAATGGTAAAAAATGTTCGGCTTTATTACTAAAATTTTTTTCTTCAAAAATCGTCTTTTCTAATCGGTCAATTTCGTGGTACACTTCTTTTAATTTATTATTATTAGTTGCCCTGAAATATTTTCCACCCGTCATTTCGGCTATTTCTGTTAATGACTGTTCATCAATATTTACATCTACATAACCGTATTCGTAACTTCCATCAGGATACATTTGTACTGGTGCTAATGCCTTACCTATTGTTCCTACACCAATAGTGTATACTCTCACGCCAAAGGTTTTGGCTATTTCAGCTGCTGTTAATGGAGCTACAGATCCTTGGTTGTTTACACCATCGGTAATCAAAATCACTACTTTACTTTTTGCTTTGCTATCTTTTATCCGGGCAATGGCTGTTGCCAAACCATTACCAATAGCAGTTCCATCTGCAACCATACCTGTTTTAATACTGGAAAAAAGATTTTTCAGTACCGCATGATCAGCAGTTAGCGGGCATTGGGTAAAACTTTCTCCACTAAAAATTACAAGTCCAATGCGGTCATTAGGACGATCATCAATAAATTCTTTTGCTACACTTTTAGCTGCTTCTAAACGGTCAGGTTTGAAATCCTTAGCTAACATACTTCCAGAGATGTCCAGTGCCATCACTATATCAATACCTTCTGTTTTAATGTCTTTCCAGCTAGAGCGTGATTGAGGACGCGCCAGCACAATTATTATCATCGCAAGTGAAAGCATTCGCAACGCAAACAAACTATGACGCATGCGTTGTTTTAAAGATGGTTGAATATTCTTAAAACTACTTATAGTCGATATTTTCAAATCGGCAGTAAGTTTGTTTTGTTTTAATACATACCACACCACCAATAATGGTATGATTAACAACAACCAAAGCAACTCCTTATTTGCAAATGTTATATCTGTAAAATAATTAAACATATTTAAATTATTAGTGATTGGCAGATAGCCTGAAGCCTGAAATCCTTCTATTCGCTATTATTTATTGCTGTTTTCTTCCTCTTTCAAAGTACCATTAATAAAGTCATACGCATTACTTATACTCATTTCGTTTTCATTTGGCAGGGGGTGCTCTTTTGCAAATTTTACCAAATCAGAAAGAAATAATATTTGTTTTAATTTGTTTTTACTTTCCTCGTCAATCGCCACATTTCTGAAACCATACAAAATTTCATCTGTGGTTTGCTCCATAGCCTGTATCTTAAAACGATTTTCAATGTATTCTCTTAGTATATCAGTAAGCGAACTATGATACAATTTTAGTTTGCCTTCTTGCCATAACCTTTCATTTTTCAGTTTGTCCAATTTCTCTATTGCAATAATATGAGGCGGTAACTTAGGTGCTTCCTGAATTATTGCAATAGGCTTGTTTTTAATTTTTTTTCTTACATAATAAAAAATTACAATAATTACAATGATAGCAGCAATTGCAATGACGATGGTATAAACATTATCCTTTATCCAATCTAGCCACGTGTAATTTACTTCCAATATAGGTTTAATGTCTTTAATGCTTAAAGCGGTATCAATGGCTATGTTTGAAACGTTTAAGGTCAATGCTTGTGTGTAAATACCTTTGGAGTCGTTATTACTTGAAAATTTTAAAGCTGGTATTGTCCAACTGCCAGAGTCAAAAGAAGTAATTAAAAAAACTTTTTGTAAGGTCAATTGATACGGATTTGTTGAATCAGCAATAATCGTATCTATTTTTGACTGACCAACAATTTCAATTTGTTTAATAATAGTATCCGTAAATTGAGGCCAGTTTATGATTATATGTTGACCTGAATTAGCCTTGTAGTTAACGTTTATACTAAACTTAACTTGTTGTCCTAATTTTATACTATCATTGCTTACTGTAGCTGTTGCATTAATATTTTGCGCAATGGACGAATACCCCATTATCATTGCAATTGCAAAAGTAATTAGGCTTATTTTATATTTTCTTTTAATTAAAAAAGTATTCATTAGTCGTTTGTCCTAAATCTATTGTTATTGATTTTTAGTTGGTAGAAAATATCCGTTAGAATAGCGGATATTTCCATTTTTCATATTAAAATCAACTCACAATTCTTCTCTTAAATAAATTCATTAATGGTTTGGTGTATGCTTCTGCCGTATTTATATAAGCCGCATCAACGCCACTTTTATTAAATATTTCTTTTATAAGTGCTTCGTGCCTTAATCCCTCTGCAGCAAAATGGTTGCGGATATTTTTATCCGAAGTGTCAATCCATTTCAGCTCTCCTGTTTCCGCATCAAGTAGTTTTACCAATCCAATATCGGGTAGTTCCAGTTCACGCTTGTCATACACTTTCAATGCAACTAAATCATGTTTTTTATTTGCAATTTTTAAGGCATCGGCAAAGTTTTTATCCATAAAATCGGAGATGACGAACGCCACACTTTTCTTTTTAATGACATTAGTCAAATACTTTAAAGCAACCGTTAAATCTGTTTTTTTATGCTCAGGCTTAAACTCTATTAAGTCTCTTATAATCCTTAACACATGCTTTTTTCCTTTATTCGGGGGAATAAATTTTTCAATTTTGTCCGTAAAAAAAATTACTCCAATTTTATCATTGTTCTGAATAGAAGAAAATGATAATACAGCACACAACTCGGTTATCAAATCTTGCTTTAATTGTTTTTGAGTTCCAAATTCTCCTGAAGCACTTACATCCACCAAGAGCATAACAGTCATTTCTCGTTCTTCTTCAAATACTTTTACAAATGCGGTATTAAAACGCGCCGTTACATTCCAGTCAATGGAACGAATATCATCTCCCGGCTGGTATTCACGAACTTCACTAAAAGTCATGCCCCGCCCCTTAAACGCACTATGATACTCGCCAGAAAATATATGATTGGAGAGCCCACGTGTTTTAATTTCTATTTTCCTAACCTTTTTTAATAGTTCGCTAGTTTCCATAAAATCAAAAATACTAAGGAACCTCAACGGCATTTAAAATTTCATTGACAATACTTTCGGTGGTAATATTTTCGGCTTCGGCTTCGTAGGTTAAACCAATGCGATGGCGCAATACATCAATACACACCGCCCTCACATCTTCTGGAATTACATATCCTCTGCGTTTAATGAAGGCATAGGCTTTTGCTGCCATTGCCAAATTAATACTTGCTCTGGGTGAGCCTCCGAAACTTATCAATCCCGCAAATTTCTTGAGGTTGTAATCCGCAGGAAAGCGTGTTGAAAATACAATATCAACAATGTATTTTTCGATTTTTTCATCCATATAAACGTCCTTAACTACCTTGCGGGCGTTTAAAATATCTTCAGGTTTTAATATCTGATTAACTGTTGGGTACTCGTTAGCTAAATTTTGACGGATAATTTTACGTTCATCTTCTTTGCTAGGATAGCCAATTACTAACTTTAACATAAAGCGGTCAACTTGCGCTTCCGGCAATGGGTAGGTACCTTCCTGCTCAATAGGGTTTTGTGTGGCAAGTACTAAAAAAGGATTTGGCAGTTTGAACGTTTGATCACCAATAGTAACTTGCTTTTCTTGCATTGCCTCCAGCAAAGCACTTTGTACTTTAGCAGGAGCACGGTTTATCTCATCTGCCAAAATAAAGTTGGCAAATATTGGACCTTGCTTAACACTAAATTCTTCTTTTTTAGGGCTATAAATAACTGTACCAACCAAATCGGCAGGAAGCAAATCGGGAGTAAATTGTATACGACTAAAATCAGCATGTATAGTAGATGCCAACGTTTTAATTGCTAATGTTTTTGCCAAACCGGGAACACCTTCTAACAAAATATGCCCGTTCGAAAGGAGACCTATCAGTAAACGTTCAACCATATATTTTTGTCCAATTATTACTTTGTCCATTTCCAAAGTAAGCAGGTCAACAAATGCACTTTCTCGTTGAATACGTTCATTTAGTTCTTTTATGTCTGTCATAATTATAGATATTGATTTTTAGCGGGACAAAATTAATATGAGATGTTGCGCAATGCTGTTAAAATTTGTTAACTATAAATTAGAAAATCAATATACAAATGGCAAAATATGCCGTTATTTAATCCCAGCGTCTTTTGATTTAAAAGTAGATAAATATTGTTCGGCAATATAATCGGCTATTGGAACAAACGCTTGCGCTACAATTTTTTTGGGAATATTTTCATTTGAAGAAAGTTTAACTGTGGCAATACCTGCTGAAATTATCTTTTGGGTTTTATCCATAATGGTATAATGAACCATAACATCTCTTTGATAAGAATCTGTCGCTAAATCGTAAGCGTCCATATTATATTTAATATCCAGTTCGTTGATAAAAATAAAATGCTCAACACCATATTTTTTATTCAACGAAGGCAATAAAGCAGGATTGATAATTTTTGCATTCATAAATCTGCTGTCATTATTCATTTCTACTGTTAACTGACCGTTAGTAATGTTTTTCTGTTTTTTATTATTTGCAGCGGAATTGCGTTCTTTTGGATCAACCATTTCATAAGCCAAAGATCTTGATTTATAAATATAACTCAAGTCATTCGCCATTTTTATAGAATCCATGTAAAACGAAACAGCTTGAGTTTTATTTTTTAGTTTCAATAAAATTTTTACGTCCAATTGACGTCTGAAGTTTTCACGTATTTCTTCAAAGTTCCAACCGGTTTGTTCATTTACTTTTTTGTCAATCTGACTCATATACATTACTGGTTCAAAAGGAATTATCATCACCTTTCCTAATACCTTTTCGTTTGAAATTCTAGTGGCTTCCTGAGCGAAAGAGCCAATAACAAAATAAAAGAAAAAAACAGTAGCAATACGATTTTTTAACATTGTAGAATTAAACAGCTCTCTTCTTACGATTACCTGCATTGTAGAAATTGTTATTTAATCAAGCGAATTACATCATTTGCATTTGCATATAACAATAGCCCAAATAACAAAATCATTCCGGCATACTGGGCATACTCCATAAATTTTTCATTTGGTTTGCGTCCTGTAATTACTTCATATAATAAAAACATTACATGACCACCATCCAAAGCCGGAATTGGCAATACATTCATAAACGCAAGTACAATGCTTAAAAATGCGGTAAACGTCCAGAAACGTTGCCAGTCCCATGTTGTGCTATATGCCTTACCCATAGAAACAAATCCTCCTATTTCTTTATGTGCATCCTTTACCGTAAATAACAATGTAAACTGTTTGATATAACCATCAAATGTTTCGTACGCTTTATGAATACCCGCAGGGAAAGATGCGGCAAAAGAATATTTTTTTGATTCGATGGTAAAATAATGATCCAACGATTTTGGACCTATTCCCAATTTGCCTTGCGCTGATACAGTTGCTTTTGTTTTAACAGTATCATTATTGCGAAGTAAACTTATTTCAACAGGCAAATTTGTATTGTTCTTCAATACTTTAACAGCATCTTGAAAGTATGGGGTAGGAATATGATTGATGGAGATAATTTTATCATCTTTCTTTATTCCTGCTGCTGCCGCAGGAAGTCCGGGTAAAACAGTATCCACCTCAAACGGAAAGCGAGGTTCTATAAGTGAATATTTATGTTTAATCATTTCGCTCAAGTCATCTTCTGTAACCCTAATATCCAACTTCTCGCCATTTCTATCCACCTGAATTGTTTGTGCTTTATTAATTAATATTTCATAAGGCACTTTGGTAACAGATTCAACAGGTTTATGGTCAACGGAAACAATCATATCTCCGTCACGCAATCCCATTTGATGCCCAAGCGTATCAATAGCCAAACCATACTTCAGATTTTTATTTGGCAAATAATCTTCCCCCCAAACGCACAACACCATTGAATAAATTAATATACCCAAAATGGCATTTACGGTTACACCTCCTAACATAATTATTAAGCGTTGCCATGCCGGTTTTGAGCGAAACTCCCACGGTTGCGCCGGCAATTTCATCGCTTCTTTATCCATTGATTCATCAATCATCCCTGCTATTTTAACATAGCCACCCAAGGGTAACCAGCCAATACCATATTCTGTTTCTCCTTTTTTTACTTTAAAAAGAGAGAACCATGGATCAAAAAATAAATAGAATTTTTCAACTTTAGTTTTAAATAATTTTGCCGGAATAAAATGTCCCAATTCGTGTAAAATAACCAATATTGAAAGACTTAATATAAATTGCGCTGCTTGTACTAATACGTCTGCCATTTGTGATAAATTAATAATGTTATTTATGTTAATAATTATTTTTTTATGATTCTTTTCGCTTCAAATTTATTTCCGTTCACCAATTTAAATAAATAAGCAGCGGGGACAAATGTACTAATATCAATTTGTGTGTAGGTATCAATTATTTCAGTTTCTGATAACTTTTGTCCCAACATGTCATATATTATCAAACTGGCTCCTTCTAAAAGTGGTGTTTCAATCGTAATTTTTCCATTGGTTGGATTAGGATAAATTAAAAATAACTGAGGTTCTTTAAAATTAATGATGTTTGATGTGTCAGAAAAACAAGCATTACTATCTTTTACAATTACAAAATAAACACCGCTTTGCGTTAAGTGTATTGCACTGCCGGTTTTATCAGTAATAATACCGGCAGTACTTTCATACCACTCGTTTCCCTTTGCAACATCAGAAAACAGGGAATCATTGGTGATAGAAATAATTGGTTTGATAGGTTTGGGATTTACTATAACCATGGACAATGCTGTATTAACGCAACTATTAGAATTTGTTCCTAAAACAGTATACGTTGTTGAAATTGTGGGTGAAACAGAGATGCATGTATCTCCCGTTTGATTTTTCCAAACATAATGACTCGCCCCCTGTGCACACAGTTGAGCCGACTGTCCGAAACAAATGGTTGCCGAATTAGCAGTAATTATTGGGAGAGGATTAACCTTTACCGTTGAATAGGCCGTGTCTTTACATCCATTCACATCTGTTCCAACAACGGTATATGTTTTTAATGATACGGGCGATACCGAAATACATGTATCACCTGTTTGATTTAACCAACTGTAATGACTGGCTCCATTCGCACACAACTTTGCAACCTGACCAATACAAATGGTATCAGAAAGCGTGGTAACTAAAGGATTCGAATTCACTCTTACGGTTGAATATGCCGTGTCTGTACAACCATTAATAGCCGAACCTATTATAGTATAAGTGGTGTTTGCAAAAGGAGTGTATGTTTGACAACTCGTTGCTAATACATTATTCCATGTATATTGCACACCCCCTGTTGCACAAAGGTTTATCGATTGTCCCGAACAAATGGAAGCAGATGTGGCAGAAACCGAAACAGTGGGAAGTCCTTTCACTTTAATTGTTATTTGTGCTGTTGCCGAAAAACCACTTCCACTCTCACCAATAACAGTATAAGTTGTTTCAACAAGTGGATTTACCGTAATTGCACTTCCAGTTTGAGAATCAGACCATTTATAGGAATACGCTCCGCTAACGGTTAACACCGTTGGTGAACCCTTACATACTGTATCCTTTGACGCGTGAACTGCTAATACAGGACAACAGGAAGATTTCCAAACTCCATCGAGCGTAGCCGCAAAAAGAGAAGTGCCATTTGCAACCATTGCGTTCATTGATGGGTAGTAAAGTTCTCCCGGAGGTGGAAAAGATGGAAAAATTCCGATAAACCCATTATTTATTATAGTCCAGGTCGCACCAGAATCTTTTGACATGTATGCGCCGTATCCATCGAGACCTGCATATAAATTATTTCCAATCATGGTTATTGTAACTATTGCAGAGGAATTATTATACCCATCATCAAGAACAAACCCATTATTTATTGCTGTCCAGTTGGTTCCCCCGTCATAAGATGCATAAGCACCATCGTTTGCAATAGCCGCATAAATACAATTTCCCTTATTAATTATTTTGCTTACATACTTATCGGATGATCCGGTTTTTACAACCTTCCAATTTACACCATTATCAATAGATCTGTATATTTTACTGCTATCATCACCTGCAAAAAGCGTATCCCCTTTAACAGCAACAGCATACAAAGGAGCATTTGTTGGTAATGTGATGGTTTGCCAGCTTGCTCCTTTATCAGTAGATAAAAATGATTTGCCTAAAGTCGTGCCGGCAAAAATCGTTCGTTTATTTATAGTAACTGAAGTAATAATATTGTTATTAGTTATCGGATATTTTGTCCAATGCGAACCGGTATCAATAGAACTATATAATCCTGATCTTGTGCCTGCCAAAACAAACGCAGTATCAGCCGCAAGAGATAATACATCTATATTTACATTTTTTTTTGCTTGCCAACTTGCCCCATTGTCTGTTGAAACATAAATACCGGTTTCCCATAATGCCGGTACATAAACCAGTGAGCCGATAGCTGCCATACAACTATAATTACCGCCGCCTGCTGCATAAGGCAAGCCTGAATTTAAAGAACTCCAATTATTTCCATTATCCGAAGATTTAAACAATCCGGCATTAGTTCCAGCATATACATCTGTACCTAAAGTATATAATGAAGTTATAAATATTATGGAATTATTGGGCGGTAACCCATTGTTGGAAAGATTCCAGGTAACACCACCATCAAAAGAAACATATATTCCGAATACTTCTGTCCCAACAAAAACAGTTGAAGTTCCAATGGTTGCTATTGAGGAAATTCCGCTTGGGAAAGTATACAATAAAGAGGTTGTTTTGCCTGTATCTGAAGTAACGTAAAGATAATTATCAGAACTTATAAAAACTTTATTATTGCTTGACAGAAATACACTTTTTGTCCCTATTCCAATTGAACTAATAGAATTTAAAGTAGCTCCATTATCCTTCGAAACCAGTATTCCTCCAGAACTTGTTCCCACAAATAGATTATTACCACTTGCTGCCAGAGATACAATGGAGCCATAAGGTGATCCTGTCATGTTGTTGTTCACCGGAGTCCAATTTCCACCATTATTTGTAGATAAATAAACTACACCTCCACCTGTTCCAACATATAAATTATTGCCACTTACTGCCGTTGAAAGAATGTCAAACAAATTTGGTAATCCATTATCAGCTGGAGTCCAATTCGCACCATGATTAAAAGATATATTTCCGTCTACAAACAAATTGTTTCCATAAGAAATAATAGAATTATAAAATTGTGAATCGCCCAATCCATTATTTACCGGCGTCCAACTTGAACCTCCATTTATAGAGTGATACACACCAAAATATTGCGTTAGCGCAAATATTTCTGATCCGATGGCAGTAAAGGAGTTAATTCTACCAAAGGAAGGACCATTTGTTGATAACCACTGACAATAAATATTGCTTATCATGAAAAGCAATGCTGCTGTGATAAACGTCTTTTTCATTTTTTTAGTGATGAAAAATTGAACTGTAAATAAAAGTTTTAATCTATTTTATACTTTTAATACTAAGGAAATCTCCTTTGCAATCCTTCTTGTTTCCTTGTCCGTTTCCACATAATCTTGATAACTTGGTTTCGCTATAAAGTCAACGCACTCCAAACATTTCTCCACAATATCACTCATTTTTAAAAAACTTATTTTATCTTTTAAAAATGCTTCAACCGCTATTTCATTTGCTGCATTTAATACACAAGGAGCATTCCCTCCTTTATTCATTGCCTGATATGCCAATGCGAGATTGCGAAAAGTATTGGCATCGGCAGCCTCAAAGGTCAATTGAGGATAATTAAGAAAATTAAAACGCGGAAAGTCCGATTTTATTCGCTCCGGATATCCCAATGCATATTGAATAGGTAATTTCATATCAGGTAAACCCATTTGTGCTTTTATACTTCCATCAACAAACTGAACCAGAGAATGTACAATACTTTGCGGATGAACAATCACATCAATTTGTTCCGGTTTTAAACCAAACAACCACTTTGCTTCAATCACTTCCAACCCTTTGTTCATCATTGATGCAGAGTCAATCGTAATTTTTGCGCCCATTTCCCAATTGGGATGTTTTAAGGCTTGTTCTTTTTTTACTGAAGCTAAAAAGTTTTTGTCTTTTCCTCTGAAAGGACCACCGGAAGCGGTTAAATATATCTTCTCAATCGGATTGTGAAATTCTCCTGCAAGACATTGAAAAATGGCGGAATGTTCCGAGTCAACCGGATAAATATTTACACCTTTTTGTTTGGCAAGTGCAGTTACCAAATCGCCCGCCACCACCAATGTCTCTTTATTTGCTAAAGCAATTTGTTTACCTGCATTGATGGCAGTAATGGTTGATTCCAAACCTGCGTATCCTACAATGGCTGCAAGCACCATGTCTATGCTCTCCATCTGAACAACTTCTGAAATAGCTTTGCTGCCTGCAAACACTTTTATATCGTGTTGTTGAAGTGCTTCTTTCACATAACAGTATTTACCTTCATCGGCAATTACAACGCAGTTAGGATTAAATTCCAACGCCTGTTTAATCAGAAAATCAGCATTACTGTTTGCTACCAATACTTCTACCGTAAAACTATTTTTGTTTGCTCTTATTACATCCAGTGCCTGCGTTCCTATTGAACCGGTAGAACCTAAAATGGCAATTTTTTTAATTGTTGACTTCAAAACCGAATGTAGAACTTTTTTATGTGAATGAATATTTTGTGCTATTTTAATGAAATATAATCTTGCGGATCAATAGGTGTTCCGTTATACCATAGTTCAAAATGAAGATGAGGGCCTGTTGTGTGTTCACCCGAATTGCCAATAATGGCAATAGGTTCGCCGGCCTTAACCGCATTTCCCACTTTTTTAAGTAACATAGAATTGTGCTTATAAACAGAAACAATATGATTGTTGTGCTGAACAGTAATGGTATGTCCTGTTTCCGACGACCATGTTGCTAATATTACTGTACCATCCATTGTTGACTTAATCAATTCATTTTCTTTACCCACAATATCAACACCAAAATGTTTATCGCTGCTGTTAAATGAATTGGATACAACACCCTTTACAGGCGTATAAAAGAAGTAATTATTAATTTCTCCTTTAGGAGGGTTCGATTCATCCGCCAAGCCATAATCATCCTGAGTGGCTTCTACTTGACCACGCAGTTTTACTTCGCCTGTTGATGCTTCTATATTTAAATTATTATACTTTTTTGTTGTATCGGGTTTGTTATAGTTCAGAGCATTTGCATCCTCCTTACCTTGAAGCACATTGTCCAGATTTGCTAAATATTCATTTTTAGCAATAACCTCTTGTTCCAACGAATCACTTTTATGACTGATATTAATTAACTTTCTCCAGACACCCACATCAGCATAGCCAGGAATGTATTCCCGCAATGGAGTAAAAGCAATAAGCGATATTACCAACACAATCATAATGATGATAGTTGATCCTACCATTACAAATAATTTTAAAGGAGTAAGACTTAAAGAAATTTTCTCTTCAAACGTATCGTCGTTCATCACCACCAAACGGTAACGAAGACGCAACCGCCTCATCAAATCACTCTTTTTGTCTTTTTCATCATCCATAGCAGGCAAATATCGGGATTTTTTTAAAACATCTCAGAAAATAAATCGGCCGGAAAAACAGCTGATAAATGTCATATTTTAAAACTGATTCCAATCATATTTTAGGAAAAGACGCAACAGTAGTTTTGTTGCAGTTAATAATTAATAATTCACCTTTTAAAACTTAAATTTATGTCAAAAAAAGCATTAGGGATTATAATCATAGCACTTGTTTTTATTTTCCCGTTCCGTTGGGTTTACTTAGAATATCCTCATGCAACAATGGTAAACAAAACAATGGTTGATAACGGAAGGATTGAGTATGTTTTATTTTTTCTTGCCGTTGTTATAGGCTTTTTCACATTTATGTTTATGAGTACCGACGGCAGCAAAGCAGATGAAAAATAAAACTATCATTTTCAGAAAATTTTAATTGACAAATGAAACCTGACTAATCTGCAAAACCCGTCAGGTTTAGACCTTTCACTTTTATTTATGAAAGAACAAGTAAATATACTTAACGAAACTAATTGCTATCACTGTGGAGAAGACTGTAAATACACGCATATACACATTGATGAAAAGCCATTTTGCTGCGAAGGATGTAAATTGGTTTTCGAAATATTAAGTGAAAACGATTTATGTAATTATTACGATTTATCAAAAAGCCCTGGAATACAGGTAAAAGGAAAATTTGTTTCCGAAACATACGCCTACCTTGACGATGAACAGGTTAGAACTAAACTGATAACCTACACCGATAGCAAACAAAGCCGAGTTACACTTTACTTACCTAAAATGCACTGTAGCTCATGCATTTGGTTGTTGGAAAACCTGCACCGCTTTAATACTGGCATTGTTAAAAGTCAGGTTGATTTTACACGAAAAGAAATTAACATACTTTACAATGAGGATACTATATCATTGCGAAAAGTTGTGGAACTCCTTTCCTTTATTGGCTACGAGCCAACCATTACCTTAAAAGATCTTGACACAAAAAAAATTAAAAAAAACAATTATCAGCAAATTTTCAAAATTGGAATTGCCGGCTTTTGTTTTGGTAATATAATGATGTTAAGCTTTCCTGAATACTTTTCGAATGGCAACATTCAGCAACATGGATTAAAAGAGTTTTTCGGTTATCTGAATTTATTTTTATCTCTACCTGTTTTTTTCTACTGCGCTTCCGACTTTTTCATATCTTCTTATAAAGGGTTTAAACAAAAATTTATAAACATTGATGCGCCCATTGCTTTGGCTGTGTTGATAACTTTTTCAAGAAGCGTTTATGAAATAATTAGCGGAACAGGTGTCGGGTATATGGACTCTATGAGCGGTATTGTTTTTTTCATGCTGCTTGGCAGATATTTTCAAAACTTTACATATGATACCTTATCATTTGAACGCGATTACAAATCTTATTTTCCTGTTGCTGTTAATCTTATAAAGAATAATGCAGAAATGATGGTTCCTGTATCTGAAGTAAAAGTAGGCGACCGCATTCGTATTAAAAATAATGAATTGCTTCCTGTTGATGCTATTCTCTTTAAAGGAGAAGCAAAAGTAGATTACAGTTTTGTTACAGGTGAATCAGAACCGGTGAGTAAAGTACTTGGTGAAATTATTTATGCGGGTGGTAAACAAATGGGAAGCGCCATTGAACTGGAAGTGATAAAGGAAGTTTCACAGAGTTATCTTACTCAACTTTGGAATAATGATACCTTCGGAAAAACTAAAAACGATACCGGTTCTTTCATCCATTTATTAGCAAAATATTTTTCCCTATTTCTGATGGTATTGGCGGCATGTAGTTTTTTATTTTGGTTGCCTGCCGATTTTCATCGCGCGCTTAATGCACTTACAGCAGTATTGATTGTTGCCTGCCCTTGTGCTTTGCTGCTTTCTGCAACATTTACCAATGGAAACATTTTACGCATATTTGGTAAAAACAAGTTATATCTTAAAAATTCGGATGTAATAGAAAAGCTCAAAAATATTGACACAATAGTTTTTGATAAAACAGGAACTATTACACAAAATGATGAATCAGTAGTTCAATTTGAAGGAAAAGTCTTATCCGAATATCAAGTGCAATTAGTCAGGTCGTTGGTGTTTCAATCATCGCACCCGCTGAGCAAAAGTATTTTAAATCATTTACCTTACTCCAAAGTATTGCCTGTTGAACATTATAAAGAACACAACGGAAAAGGTATAGAAGGGTTTGTAAATGGTACATTAGTTAAATTGGGTTCCAAACAATTCATTGGTATTGATTTACAAATTTCAGGTTCGGAAATAAAATCAAGCCATTGCTATTTAAAGATAGATAACACGCTTTACGGTTGTTTTATCATAAAAAATCATTTTCGTGAAGGCTTGGAGCGATTGATTAAATCTATGGAAAACAAATACCATTTAATTGTACTTTCCGGCGACAATGATGCTGAAAAAGTAACACTTGAAAAACTCTTTAACGGTAAAGCAGATTTGAATTTTAATCAATCGCCAAGCGATAAACTCAATTATATAAAAATGCTGCAAAACAATCACCACAAGGTTGCTATGATTGGAGACGGATTAAATGACGCAGGCGCTCTTCAGCAAAGTGATGTGGGAGTAGCCGTTTCAGACAACATCAATAATTTTTCTCCGGCTTGCGATGCAATACTGGATGGGTCGCGCTTTGGCGATTTAAAAACTTTTATCAGTTTTGCCAATGCAGGAAATAACATAATTGTTGCAAGTTTTGTTATCTCTTTAATGTACAATGCTATAGGACTGTGGTTTTCAGTTACAGGTAATCTTTCGCCGGTTATTGCAGCTATACTCATGCCAGTAAGTTCTATTTCAATCGTTTTATTTACTACAGGGGCAAGCAGTATTGCTGCATTGAGAAAAAAACTTTAGATGTTGATGTTGTCATTACAACTTTGATAAAAGATGCCATTTGTCATATAATTTACAACTAAACACCATCTTTAATAGTATTACTGATAATTAACTTAGCAAAAATAAATATTCACCAAAAACCAAAAAAATGAAAAAAGTAAAATTAATCGCGGTTGCCCTTATTGGAACAATGGCAGCAGCAGTTTCGGGAGTTCAGGCGCAAAACTATAAAGCTCCTACCATTGATCCATCGGGTAAAATAACAGTAGATGGAAAACACATTGGTTCTATAAAAGACAATAAAATTACCGACCATACAGGTATAGCTATTGCAAGTGTTGATAGTGAGGGAATGGTGGTTGATTCTAAAACAGGGAAGAGTTTAGGTAAGGCTGAAAAAAATGGTGATTTTGTTTACTCCTTTCCGGGTGAGGAAGAAAAATATACTTTTTCAGAAGCTGATAAAGATGGCTACTGCGCAGTAAAAGACAAAACAGGAAGTGTAGTTGGCATGGTTCATCAAAACTACAAACAGCAAGGTGCTTGTGCCATTCATTGTTTGACTAAAAAAAAGCCGGAAATAAAAAAGTAAATTAATTACTTATTTCAGTAGTAATACAATTCAAATCATTCATTACTAACTTATTCACAAAGAAAGAGGTTGTTTTTAAAATTATGCTTTTATAACAGCCTCTTTTTAATTTTTCATTTTTTCCAGTTTATCAGTATTGATAATTGTAATTGTACCTCCGCTTATTTCAATTAATTTTTCTTCCTTAAAATCACCCAACGTGCGGATGGTTGTTTCCTGAGAGCTGCCTGCAATGTTTGCCAAATCTTCTCTTAAAATAGACATACTGAATTTAGAAGTATCATCCTTCTGGTAACGTTTTTTTAATTCAAGTAATGCTTGTGCAATGCGTTTGCGTACAGAATTGTAAGCTAAATCCAACAAGGCTTTTTCTTTTTCAACAACATTGTCGGAAAGCATTTTGATGAATTTTTTTGACACTTCATTGTTCTTATAAATGAGGGAGAAAAAGTCTTCTTTGGCAACCAAACATACTTCACTATCTTCTAAAGCAGCAGCCGAATCGGAATATTTATCCTCCTCCAGCAACGCTTTATATCCGATAAAATCGCCTTCTTTAAACAAACCTGTAATATATTCTTTACCATCTTCGTTGGTTTTAAAAGTTTTAATTTTGCCTTTTATTATAAAAAACAATCCATTTGGAAAACTGCCTTCCGAATATACAAGCTGTTTCTTTTTATACGTTCTGTTGGTTCGCGCTCCTGATAACCTCACAAACTCCTCCAGACTTTTAACCGAATTAAAAAAATCGTCTAAGCCCTCTATGTTTTTGGAAAACTCCTTGCGCAGTACTTCATTTTTCTTAAACCTACTTTCTATTGCTTTAATCAGTTCAATGTCGTCAAATGGTTTGGTCAAATAGTCATCAGCACCCATCTCCATTCCTTTTCTAAAATCATTACGCTCTGCTTTTGCTGTTAAAAATATAAAGGGAATACTAGCGGTTTCAGAGTTTTTGCCCAACAAATGCAATACACCATAACCATCTAAAACAGGCATCATAATATCACAAATAATTAAGTCCACTCTATTTTTTTGCGCCATCTCCACCCCCTCTTTACCATTTTTTGCGGCTATTACTTTGTAACTGTTCAACTCAAGTATTTCACTTGTATTTTCACGCATTTCAAGGTTGTCTTCAATTAAAAGGATTGTTTTCATCTGTATATAATTTATTTTTCAATTGTCATATTGTATAGCCATGTTATTTTAACTTCGGCAAGCTCAGTGCATCGCATTGGTATTTGTGTTTCGGAAACATGCTATTTCATATGTGTTTTGTTTTTTTCGTTCAATAGTATTTCATCTTGTTTTTAAAACAGGTTAAGAGATTGTAAATTTTCATATTCGTGCTTCAGTAAGATAAATACTATGCTTACTTTGCAACAAGTG
>Ga0302194_10000687_pt1 | contig 21723 bp, 20 predicted proteins | sample II_Bog_N1_1_FD_200227 | JGI IMG/M metagenome (GOLD analysis project Ga0302194, IMG submission 200227) | Peat permafrost microbial communities from Stordalen Mire near Abisko, Sweden - II_Bog_N1_1 | ecosystem: Environmental > Terrestrial > Soil > Wetlands > Peat | place: Sweden: Abisko...
ATTGCGAACAAGGAAAAATGAAGTCTGCCATAATGGTGCTTGGTTAAGTTGATGTTTGACGGCCAAACCAGCCGGTCCGATTGATCAGGTGTGCAACGATTAAACCTTTTCCGGGTCGGCTTGGCAAGCGTGGGCGCATGGCAAGCCGGCACATCAAGCTGGCCCGCCGCCCGGAACCGAGCGCGCCGCCAGAAACTTTTTCAACTCCACCGCCGCGTTGCCGCCAAATCCGGGCACTTCGGCGAGCTGTTCCAGCGTCGCTATTTTCAACCGCTGCACCGAACCGAATTTTTTCAACAGCGCCGCCTTGCGCCTTTCGCCGATGCCGGGAAACTCGTCCAGCACGCTTTCGGAAATTTTCTTGAGCCGCAACTGCGCGTTGTAGCTGTTCGCCACGCGATGACATTCGTCGCGAATGCGCTGCAGCAATTTCACCGCTGGATGAGCGACGCCCAAACGCAGCGGCAGACTTCTTTCCGGCAGGTAAATTTCCTCAAACTCCTTCGCCAGCCCAATGATGGGAATTTTCTCCAAGCCCAGTTTCGCCAGTTCGGCACACGCCACGCCAAGCTGGCCTTTGCCACCGTCAACCAGGATGAGGTCGGGGAAATTGGCAGGTAGGAGTTGGCAGATGGGAGTTGGGGTTTCGCCACGGGTGACTTTCCCCATCTGCCTTCTACCATCTCCCATCTGCTGCGCTTCCTTTTTCAACCGTGAATACCGTCGGCGCACGACTTCGGCCATGCTCGCAAAATCATCCTGGCCGGTGACGGTCTTGATCTTAAACCGCCGGTAGTTCGCGCGGTCGGGCCGGCCGTTTTTGAAGCTCACCAGCGACGCCACGGCGAACGTGCCGCTGATGTTGGAAATGTCAAAACCTTCAATCCGCACCGGCGGCGCGGGCAAAGCTAAAATCTGCGCCAGCGCCGCCAGATCATTTTCCGGATTCAGGGCGAGCGGCAGGGTGTAAGGCACGCGGGCGAATTTTTCCGTTTTTTTCCAGGTGTCCTGCAAGTCGCGCAGGAGGTCGCGCAGGTCGGCGGCCTTTTCATACTCATGCGCGGCGGCGGCCTTGTTCATTTCCGCCTCAAGTTGGCCCTGCATTTCACGGCACTGGCCTTCGAGGAAATGGCACGCGGCATTGACCTGCTCCAGATATTGTGCGCGCGTGACGTTACCGACGCACGGCGCGGTGCAGTGTTTCAAATGCGCGTAGAGGCAATGCTTGTAATCTGCCGCGCCCGGGGTGAACACGCGGCAGCCACGCAGGTTGAACTGTTTTCTGGCAAGGGCGACGATGTTGCGCAATCCGGAGGAGTTCACGAACGGCCCGAAATAACGCGCGCCATCATCCTTCTTCAACCGCGTGAAGGTGAAATTCGGAATCGGGTCGGCCAAGTTGACTTTGAGCATCAGGTAACGCTTGTCGTCGCGCAGGCTGACGTTGAAGCGCGGCTTGAACTCCTTGATCAGCTTGCTTTCCAGCAGCAGCGCCTCCGGTTCGCTGCGGACCACATGGACATCAAAGTCGTGAATGGCGCCGACCAGCGCGTTAAACTTCAAGTCCCAGCCCAGCCGCCGGCTGGCCTGGAAATACTGACTGACGCGCTGGCGCAAATCACGCGCCTTGCCGACGTAGATGACCGTGCCAAAGCGATCCTTGTGCAGATACACGCCAGGCTTGTGCGGGACGGCTCCCAGTTTTTGGCGGATGGCGACGGTGATCGGCACACGGGGAATTTTCACTCAAACAACGAATTGGCAAAATAAATTTTCACAGGACCGTTCCGGTTGAGTTAACCGGGGAGTTTCTGGCCTTTAACGCGGCGCTTCATTCAAAGTCGTAAACAACCACTTTCTTCACCAACGGCTTTACGCAGTGCGCGACAAATTCCAGATGCTGCGGATGCACCTGATAATCGTCCTGCGCCTGCTGGCTGGTGAAAACGGTGTTAAGCGCGACTTGGTAGCTCTGGTCCACGACCGGGCGCTGGCTGCCCACCATTTTGCCGATGTGAAAAGAGGTGAGGCCGGGAATGGACTTCAGGAGCTTGTGCGCGCCGGCGATGACTTCCTCGGCGGCGTTCGGTTTTGCCGGGTCGGTCCAGAAAATGACAACGTGAGAAAACATGGTGGCATTGAACCACCAAGGCTCCAAGACACAAAGAAAAATCTCTTTTTCAAAACTTGGTGTCGGGGAGCCTTTGTGGTTAAAATTTTTGCAATGAGCAAAACTGCATTATTGTTCGCTGGCCAAGGCGCGCAAGTCGTCGGCATGGGCAAGGATCTGGCGGAAAAGTTTCCGGTCGCCCAAGCGTGGTTCGACCGGGCCAACGCCGCGCTCGGCTACGATCTCGCGAAAGTTTGTTTTGAAGGGCCGGAAGCTGACCTGACGAAAACCGAGAACGCGCAACCGGGAATTTTTCTCGTGAGCTGGGTGGCGTTTCAACTTCTGAAAGAGCAAGTGCCGGCGCTCACATTTGAAGCCACCGCCGGCTTGTCGCTCGGTGAATTCACGGCGCTGACGGCGGCGGGCGCGCTGAGTTTTGAAGACGGCTTGCGCGTGGTGCGGCAGCGCGGCAAGTTCATGCAGGAAGCCTGCGACGCGACCAAGGGCGGCATGGCGGCGATCATCGGACTGGACGAGGCACCGACACGCGAGGTTTGTGCGGCAGCCGGCGTGGTGCTGGCGAATTTGAACTGTCCCGGCCAGCTGGTGATTTCCGGCGCGGCGGAAAAAATCACGAAGGCGTGCGAGCTAGCCAAAGCCAAAGGCGCGAAACGCGCGCTGCCACTGCCGGTGGCCGGGGCGTATCATTCGCCGCTGATGGCCAGCGCGCAACCGAAACTGGCGGCGGAACTGGCGAAGGTAAATTTGATTTCGCCCGGCTGGCCGGTGATTTCCAATGTCACGGCGCAGGCGCACGGCAGCGCCCTGGAATTTTCTGCGCGGCTCGTCGAACAAGTTTGCGCGGCGGTGCTGTGGGAGACTTCCATGCGCGGGCTTCTGGCGCAGGGGTTCACACGGTTCATCGAACTCGGACCGGGCACGGCCTTGAGCGGATTTATGAAACGCATTGATAAAAGCGCGCAGATGCTGAATGTCGCGGACGCGGCGAGCTTGGAGGCCACAATCAAAGCACTTTCGATTTAGCCACAGATTTTCACGCATGAAACATAGCTGGGAAAATTCCAGCTTTGAATTTTTGTTCAATCCGTGTTTCATCTGTGGCTGAAAAATAATTTATGAGTTCACTCACCAATCAAATTGCCGTCGTCACCGGCGCGGGCCGCGGCATCGGCCGCGCCATTGCGTTGAAATTCGCCAACGAAGGCGCGGATGTCGTCGTCGTCTCGCGCACGCAGGAAAATTCCGAGAAGGTCGCGGCGGAAATCCGCGCGCTCGGGCGCAAGGCGTGGGCCTTCGCCGTGGACGTGGCGGATGCCGCCGCCGTGAATGCCGCCGCCGAGAAAATTCTAGCCGAGGCCGGCAAGGTGGATATTCTCGTCAACAACGCCGGTGTAACGCGCGATGGTTTGCTCATGCGCATGAGCGACGCGGACTGGGACACGGTCCTGGACACGAACCTCAAAGGCGCCTTTCTCGTCACCAAAGCTTTCAGCCGCGCGATGATCAAGGCGCGCACGGGCCGCATCATCAATATTTCGTCGGTCATCGGCCTCATCGGCAACGCGGGGCAGAGCAATTACGCGGCGAGCAAGGCTGGTTTGATTGGCTTCACGCAGTCGTGCGCGCGGGAGTTTGCCGGACGCGGCATCACGGTGAACGCGATTGCGCCCGGCTTCATCGAAACCGACATGACGGCGGAATTGAACGAGACGTTGAAGACGGAGATTTTGAAAAAAATTCCGCTCGGCAGTCTTGGCCAGTCGGAGGACATCGCGGCGGCGGCGTTTTATCTCGCCGGGGCATCGGGACGCTACGTTACCGGCCAGGTATTGACGGTGGACGGCGGAATGGTCATGTGATTTGTTAAATCGTTGATTTGCTGAATGGTGGCGGCGGGGTTCGTCCAGGACGGAACGATATGCCGGTCTACCAATTTAACATTTCAACGAAACAAGGCTTGACGGGCACGGCGGTTGTAAGCTAGAAAACAGGCATCATTATTTATGTCAGACAAACCAATTGACCAACGTGTAAAAGACATCGTCGTGGAACAGCTCGGCGTCAAGCCGGAACAAGTGACTCCGCAGGCGAAATTCATTGAAGACCTCGGTGCCGACTCACTCGACACCGTCGAGCTGGTGATGGCGCTGGAGGAGGAATTTGGCATCGAGGTGCCGGATGAACAGGCCGAGAAGCTTCAAAGTGTCGGCGACGTGATTAAATACGTCGAAGAAACCGCGAAGTAAGCGATATTTGAACTGCGGGGCAGTTTAGGCTGGACACAGCCCGGACTGCCCCGTTTGATTTTGTCATGGCAAACAACTATTCTGACCGCCGCGTGGTTGTCACGGGCATGGGTGTGGTCACGCCACTGGGGCACGACCTGGACACCTTCTGGCATGGCCTGGTCTCCGGGCAGTGTGGCATTGACAAAATCACGGCGTTCGACACGGCGGCATTTGACACGAAAATCGCCGGCGAAGTAAAAAACTTTGACCCGACGCCAGCGTTTCCGTCGCCCAAAGAAATCCGCCGCACAGATCGCTATTCGCAATTTGCCGTCTACGCCGCGTGGAGCGCGTTGAAAGATTCCGGGCTTGATCTGGAAAAGGAAAATTGCGACGAAATCGGCGCGATGGTTGGCTCCGGCATCGGCGGCCTGGCCACCACGACCGAACAGCACAACATCCTGCTCCAACGCGGGCCGGGCCGGATGTCGCCGTTCACCATTCCGATGCTCATCGGCAACATGGCGTCCGGCCTCATTTCGATGTATTTCAAGCTGCGCGGGCCTAATTTTGCCATTTGTTCCGCGTGCGCCACGGCGAACCACGGCATTGGCGAAGCCTGGCGCACCATCAAGGCCGGCGATGCGCAAGTCATGTTCGCCGGCGGATCGGAAGCGGCGGTCATTCCCATCGGCATCGGCGGCTTTTGCGCCATGCGCGCCATGAGCACGCGCAACGACGATCCCCAGCACGCGTCACGCCCGTTTGACAAAGACCGCGACGGCTTCGTCATGGGCGAAGGCGCGGGCATCATAATTCTCGAAGAATTGGAACACGCCAAAAAGCGCGGCGCGCGGATTTACTGCGAAATCGCCGGCTACGGCAACACCGCTGACGCGCATCATCTCACCGCGCCGTCACCCGGCGGCGAAGGCGCGGCGCGCTGCATGAGCATGGCGCTCCGCTCCGGCGGCCTCAATCACACGGACATTGCCTACGTCAACGCCCACGGCACCTCCACCCCGCAGGGCGATATCTGCGAAACACAGGCGATAAAAACCGTCTTCGGCGAGCATGCGAAGAAACTCGTCGTCAGTTCCACCAAGGGCGCGACCGGCCATATGCTGGGAGCGGCCGGCGCAGTGGAAATGGCCGCGTGCGTGCTGGCCATCAAACACAACCTCGTCCCGCCGACCATCAATTATGAGACGCCCGATCCCGAATGTGATCTGGACTATGTGCCGAACCACGCGCGCGAAATGACCGTCAATGCCATCGTCAACAACTCCTTCGGTTTTGGCGGGCACAATTCGACCATCGCGGCAAAAAGATTCGCAGACTGAGTTTTCAATGCCATTTCCCGCCTGGCTGATGTCAGAAATACCGTGGCTGCGGGCAGAATTTTTCCTCCCTGTTTCACCGACTTAACCGGTAGAACTGCGCGGGGCTGGTGACTGGGACGGTGAGCTGCCAGAGATTGTTGCTCAAGGCGGGCGGGGAAGCGACCGCGCTCCAACCAGCCGCGCCGCCCAAAGCCGAACTGGCTTGCAGGCCAAAACCAACCGCGCAGGCGGGCCATGAAAAATTTATGCCGGCAGGAACCTTGGACTGGGCAACGCTGAACGGCAGCGCCAGCGCGCCGGGACCGTATTGGTAGTCGGTGGCGATTTGCGGCGGCGTGAGACGGCCGTCGTAAATGCGGAATTCGTCAATGCTCGCGTTGAGCCACGCGTCGGCGCTGAAGAGCGAACGTCCGATGAATGACCAAGCGTTGCTGACGCCGGCGAGCGCCGGCAGAGCATTGGTCTGCGCCACCATCAGCACGCCATTGGTGTAAAACGCGCTATAACCATTCGTAGGATCGGTGATGCAGACGACGTGCAGGGTGCGGTTGTCAAAAGTGCCGGGCGCAATCAGATTGTTGGTGCCGCTGCCAACCACGGACAATCCCATTTGCACGCCGCCGGACGAATTGTGCGGGGTGAAAAAAAGAGAATCCTGGCCGCTCGCGCCGGTAATGTTGCCGAAATCAAAAACCCGCGCCCTGTTTCCATTCGCGCCGAACGTGGCCCAAAATTCAATGGTGGCCGCCGAGGAACCGGAGACCAGGCCGCCGGGCAGACTCACATAATCGCCGGCCGCGCCGGTCAATTGCAGGGCGCCGTTGGTCACCACGGCATTGCCCACCAGCCCACCATGCGCCATGCCGATGGAATCCCAGACGCTGTTCGTGAAGCTGTAGCGATGCGCGAGCGACGGATGCGCGTAGGCGACGGCCCGGATTTCCGCGGGGGACAGCGCCCGGCCAAAGATGCGAAGGGAATCAATTTTGCCGTTGAAATACGGATCGCCGGAAAACTGGCTATGGCCGAGGTAATTGCTGCGCGCCAGCGTCTGCCATGGCCGGATGGTCAGCGCGGTGTTGGTCGCCACCGGGATTCCATCCAGATAAAGCACCCCGATCGAGCCATCCAGGGTGACGGCGACGTGGCACCAGGAATTGGTCGGCAGCGCCGTCGGCGCGTCAATCCGTTGTTCATTTTTATTGCCGCTGGTGGTAATGGCAAAACGCATTTTACCGGTGCTCGGAGTGCTCGTGGAAGGCGTGAGAATGAAATAGGTTCCGGTGCCGTTGCCGAAGTCAAAAATCCGCTGCCAGGCAAGGCCGCCATACCATTTCACCCAAGCCGCCACTGTGCTGGCGTTGGCCACGGAGTTCGGCAGCAGCGCGTATTGGGAAACGCCGTTGAGGGTGAGAACATTGCCGAGATCGGGGTCGTTGGTGACCACCGCGCCGTTTTGCAGCGTGCCGTTGTAGCGGCCGAGATGCTCGCGGGCGTCGATATTGAAAGTGTAAAACGCGCTCCAGTCGTTGGTGAAAACCGGCCAGCCATCGGCGCTCCAGGTGGTCTGGCCGAGGCCGAGCGTGGGGGTGCCGGCGGTGTTGCCGTCGTAATAATGATAGGTGAACCAGTTGGTGCCGCTTTCGCTCATGATGCCGACATGGCCGGGGCCGATGAAACGCGCAGTGCTTTCCAGAAACATGGAGCCGCCGTTGTTCACCATGTTCACGCCGTTGCGGTCAAGATACGGGCCGGTGACGCTGGTGCTGCGGCCGACGCGCATATTGTAGGTGCTGTTGGTGCCTTCACAGCAGGTGCCCCAGTCAACGAACAGATAGTAATAACTACCCTGCCGGCAGAGATAGGACGCCTCGATGGAACTGTTGTAGGCCAGCCGCGTGGTGGCTGAATTGGCCGAGATGAGTTTGCCGGTCGTGGGATCGAGCTGCACGACGTAGATGCCCTGCCAGTAGGAGCCAAACGTCAACCACATCGTTCCATCCGAATCCACCAGCGGACACGGGTCAATGCAATTGTAGGCTCCTCCTTTGGCGGATTGAATCACCGCACCTTGATCCGTCCATGGCCCGGTGGCCAGATTGGTCGTCGTCACCAGCCCGATGGCCGACACCTGACTGCCAAAAGTGGAAACGGCGTAATACAAATAATAAGTGCCGTTCAGGTAAATGACATCCGGCGCCCAAAATCCGCCGGTGAAGCCCGGCACGGCGATGGTCGTCCAAGCGGGCGGGCTGCCGGGAAATATCCGGCTGGCGAGCGTCCAGTTGCGCAGGTCGGGGGAGGTGTTCACACCTATGCCCTGGCTGGTGTAAAAGACGTAATAATTAGTCCCCTGCTTGATGATCCGGGACGGATCATGCACATAAGTGTAGCCGAGCACCGGCATCTGGGCGCGGGCGCTGGAAAAAATCAGCACCGGCAAAATCAACGCAGTTCTAAAAAATTGGCGGACGGCAAAGGTCACTTGTGGGTGCGACAATCTAGCACAAATCAACGGCTTAAGAAAGAGAACTCAATATCTTCTCTGCCGCCGCCCGCGGATTTTCCGCCGCGTAAATCGGCCGGCCAATCACCAGCCAGCTGGCACCGGCCTGAATCGCTTCGCGCGGTGTCAGCGTGCGTTTCTGGTCGTCCGCCTTCTCCGCGCCGGTGCGGATGCCGGGCGTGACGAGTTGAATCTCCGCCGGCAGCATTTTCCGCAGGTCCGCGATTTCGAGCGGCGAGCAGACGAGTCCGCCCAAACCGGATTTCACAGCCAGTTGCGCCAACCGTTCGACTTGCCGGCCAACGTTGGGTTCGCAGCCGGTTTCCGCGAGCGTTTCACTGTTGGAACTGGTCAGCACCGTCACGCCCAGCACCAGCGGCGCGGGCCGGCCGAGCAATTTTGCCGTGTCCTGGGCGGATTTTTCCGCCGCGCGCATCATCTCGCCACCGCCGCTGGCATGAATGGTCGTCATCTGCACATCCAGCCGCACGGCGGACGCCACGGCCTTGGCAACGGTGTTCGGGATGTCGTGAAATTTCAAATCGAGGAAGACGCTGGCACCGGTCGCGCGAACGCGCTTCACGATGTCCGGCCCGGCGGCAATGAACAGTTCCTTGCCGATCTTGAACGCGCCGACGGCGGGCGCGACTTGTTCCGCAAGTTTCAAGGCCAGTTCCGCGGTGGGCACATCCAGCGCAACGATGATGGGATTTCTCATTTTTTCAACCACAAATGGACACGAATAAACTCAGATTTAATCCCAGATTGCAAATGGAAACCACCTGCGCAGCTTGATGGATGAATTGATTTTAGCCGACGCTGCCTTCCAGGCTCACGCCGAGCAACTTCTGCGCTTCGACCGCGAATTCCATCGGCAGCTCCTTAAAGACTTCCTTGCAGAAGCCGTTCACGATCATATTCACTGCGTCCTGTGTCGAAAGCCCGCGCGAGTTGCAATAAAAAATCTGGTCCTCGCCGATCTTCGACGTGGAAGCCTCGTGCTCGACGCTCGCCGTGGTGTTCTTCACCTCGATGTAAGGAAACGTATGCGCGCCGCATTTCGCCCCAATGAGCATTGAATCGCACTGCGAAAAATTCCGCGCGTGCGCCGCGCTCTTCCGGATTTCGACGAGGCCGCGGTAGCTGTTCTGGCCGCGCCCGGCGGAAATACCCTTCGAGACGATGGTGCTTTTGGTGTTCTTGCCGATGTGAATCATCTTCGTGCCGGTGTCGGCCTGCTGCATGTTGTTGACGACGGCGACGGAATAAAATTCGCCCTTGGAATTGTCGCCGAGCAGAATGCAGCTCGGATATTTCCAGGTAATCGCCGAGCCGGTCTCCACCTGCGTCCAGGTGATGCGCGAGTTTTTGCCTTTGCACAGGCCGCGCTTGGTCACGAAATTGTAGATGCCGCCCACGCCGTTCTCGTCGCCGGGATACCAGTTTTGAACCGTGCTGTATTTGATTTCCGCGCTGTCGAGCGCGACGAGTTCCACGACGGCGGCATGCAACTGGTTTTCATCGCGCATTGGCGCGGTGCAACCTTCGAGGTAGCTCACGCTCGCGCCGTCGTCGGCCACGATGAGCGTGCGCTCGAACTGGCCGGACTTGGCGGCGTTGATGCGGAAATAGGTCGAAAGCTCCATCGGACAACGCACGCCTTTCGGGATGTAACAGAACGAACCGTCCGTGAAAACGGCGGAATTCAGCGCGGCATAATAGTTATCCGTGTAAGGCACGACCGAGCCTAGATATTTTTTGACGAGGTCGGGATGGTTGTGAACCGCTTCGCTGAACGAGCAGAAAACAATCCCTTTCTTCGCCAGATCTTCGCGATACGTCGTGCCGACGGAAACGGAATCAAAAATGGCGTCCACCGCCACGCCGGCGAGCCGGCCGCGCTCACGCAGCGGAATGCCGAGCTTCTCGTAAGTTTCCAAAAGTTTCGGGTCAACTTCATCCAAACTCTTGGGCGCGTTGGCCTGCGGCTTGGGCTGAGAAAAATAGCTGATGGCCTGAAAATCAATTTTCGGATATTTGACAAACTGCCAAGTTGGCTCGGGCATCGTCTGCCAGTAACGAAACGCCTTGATGCGCCAGTCGGTCAGCCACACCGGCTCGTTTTTTTTGGCCGAAATGTGGCGGATGGTTTCCTCGCTCAAGCCGGGCGGCGTGGATTCGGATTCGACGTCGGTTACGAAGCCGTATTTGTATTCCTGTTTGACCAGGCTCTCAATTGTCTCGGTGGCGGTGCTCATCTAAAAATTATTTCTTCCGGGCGCAATCCGGGCAGCTGCCGTGAATGGCGACCTCGTAATGTTCGGCCTCAAAACCTTTGGGCAGCGGCATGGACTGCGCGGGCAGATCCACGTCAAAAACGGTCCCGCAGGCATCGCAGTAAAAATGGCCGTGCTCGTGCATATTCGGACAAAACCGCGTCGCGCCGCGCTCTAACTGCACCTGGCGGACGAGGCCGCATTTCACGAGCGCATCCAGGCAGTTATACACGGTCGCGTGGGAAATCTCCGGCATCTTTTTCTTGGCGCGGATGAAAACTTCCTCGGCGGTCGGATGATCGCGCTTCTGCAAGACGACGTCATAAACCTGCTGCCGCTGCGGCGTGAACCGAAAGCCGCTGCTGCTCAACCGTTCGGTCAAGTCACAATCGGCGATCTGGTTGCGGGCGACACTCATTCCGGTAGAAAATTTAGCGCAGGACTACCGGGAGTCAAGATTTAGAACAATTCTAAACTGAAACCCTCGCCAGAAACCCGGTGGCGGATAAATTATTTCTGAAAAACGCTGACGCGGGCGGGCGGGAGATTGAACCAGACAATTTTCGACGCGAGCAGCTTGAAGGTGTCCGCGCCGCGGCTGCGATCCTTCACGATGTGGTAGCTGTATTGCACCCAGCGGCCGCGTGGCTCGAGCACGGTGCGGATTTTTTGCGCCAGCTCGTCGGCCTTGTCCTTGGGAAAATTCAAGAGCGGCAGACTGGAAATCACCGCGCCGACGTTTTCCACCGGCTCGGACAAATCGCGGAGCAAGGTGTCCATGTGCCACGCATCGCCGGTGATGATTTGCGCCAGCGGAAACCGTTTGCGGAGCAGCTTAGCCAGCGTCGCATTATTTTCGATGGCGATGATGCGGTCTTCGCGCAGCCCGCGCTTGAGCAGCGCGTCGGTGACCGCACCGGTGCCGGGGCCAAGCTCCAAAACAAAACTTTCCGGATTGCGCGGCAGCCAGCGCGCCATCGCAGCTCCTAGCTGGGGCGAACTCGGCGCCACCGCGCCCGTGCGCTGCGGATTGGCCAGCCACTCGCGTAAAAAAACGGTTGAGTCGCTCAATGCCGCGATGATTTTTCGTGCCATGCAATAATCTGAATTCGACGCTAGTCTAGTTCATCCGTTCATGATTGCACGAACGAAAATTGTTACAATCACGGAGCATGTTTGCTGTTTTTTTGAAATTCCGCCTTCGCCGCCGCCCGCCGGGCCGTCCAGTCATCCCAGCTTTGCCCCCAAATTTCACCTACCAGATTGGTCCGGGCGAAAGGCCAGAGAGCGTCGAGCTTTTTCAACGCCTTTTCCGCCTCGGCCAACTGATGCCAGCGCAAATGCGACTCGGCAAGGTTTAATTGGTTTTCCGGATAATCCGGCGCGAGCGCGGCGGCGCGGTCTAGAAATTCGCGTGCCTTGCGCTTGCTGCCGATGCTGATCGGCCAGCCCGGGGCGTCGCGGTAAAGTAAACCCAGACAGCGCGGCGGGCCCGCGAAATCTAATTTTTCGTCCATCTCCGTCGCCGTTTTAAATTCGCGCTCGATTTCCTTGACCAGTTTGTAGGCCGCGATGGAAGGCGCTTCGGCGTCGGCGAGCTGGCCGAAATTCATCGCCAGATAATAATGGGCCGGTGCGGATTTCGGGTCGCGCACCAGAGAGTGGCGGCAGGCGTCAATCCCAGTTTGCGCCAGTGCCGCCCGTTCAGTTTCATTCGTGGCAAAGGCTGCCCAGTCAAAACTGGCGCGGCCCAATTGCCATGCGATCGCGACATTGCCGGGTTGGGCGGCGAACTGTTTTTGCGCCTGGAGAAATGCCTGTTCCGCCCGCGCGGCAAAAGCCCGGTTGGTCGCCACCTGCCCGGGCACAGAGGTGGCCAGCGCCATCAGCAAAAGAATGGCGCAACCTTGTGCGCGGGTTGGTGTTTGCAGTGGCATGATGCGGTTAATTAGAAGTTGCCATCGTGACGGACTGTTTTATACTAGGCAAGTGAGATTAAGCTGGAATTTTTTGTCCTTGAGCCTGCTCACGGCCGTTTCTTTGCTGACGGCCGGGTGCGGAGGCATCAGCGCGTCCAAATCCGTTTCACCGTTGGACTTTTTTCTGCCGGGCATCATCAAGGCTGACCCGGCACCCGTTCCCCAAAATCCAGCCGCTCCGCTGCCGAAAACCGTTCAAGTTTAAATTATGCGTTTCCCTTTTGCGCTGACGAAAAAAATCGCCAGTCACATCATCAAGCACAAACTCCGCAAAACGCCCAAGTTTGCCATGGTGTTGCAGCTCGAACCGCTGCACACCTGCAACCTGACCTGCACCGGCTGCGGACGCATCCGCGAGTATTCCACGTCGCTCAAGGACATGGTGCCGCTGGAACAATGTCTGCAAGCGGCCATCGAATGCGAAGCGCCGATGGTTTCCATCTGCGGCGGTGAACCGCTGATATATCCAAAAATCGAAGAACTGGTCAATGGTCTGCTTGGCCAGGGCCGCGTGATTTACATCTGCACGAACGGGATGTTCATGCGAAAAAAAATGCGAGATTACCTCGCGGCAATTTATTCGCCGGCGCTCGAGTCCACGCTCAAACAACTGCTGGACGGAAAATTAATCACCGACAAGGAAGCTGAAACCATCCGCAAATCGGACGAGGCGGCGAAAAAGAAAATTGTCATCCGTCCGACGCAATGGATGTATTGGAACGTCCACGTGGACGGTCTGGAATTCACGCACGATCTCATCGTTGAACGCGAAGGCGTGTTCAAGGAATGCGTCGAGGCCATCAAGATGGCGAAAATCTGCGGCTATCAGGTCGCGACGAACACCACGGTCTACCGCGAAACCGACGTGACGGAAATCGAGGATATGTTCAAGTTCCTCTCATCGCTGGAGGTGGATGGCCACACGATTTCGCCCGGCTATGATTATGACGCGGCGAAGAAGGACATGGTTTCGCGCCTCGGCCGCGATCCGAAGGAATTTTTCCTAACGCGCGACATGACGCGGGCGAAATTCGCCAAGATCCAGGACTGGGGCAAGGCGTTCACGATTTTCGGCACGCCGGTGTATCAGGAATTTCTCGCCGGCAAACGCGAGCTGACCTGCACCGCCTGGGCGATTCCGACCTACAACGTCAAGGGCTGGAAAGCGCCGTGCTACCTAATGACCGACGGCCATTACTCCGGCTATCAGGAAATGCTCACGAAGGTGAACTGGGAAAAATACGGCGTGGTGGATGGCAAGGCACGCGATCCGCGCTGTGAACATTGCATGGTACACTGCGGCTATGATCCCAGCGGCGCGCTCGGCACGAATTACCAGAGCGGTGACAACTGGAAGAATTTCAAATACAACTTCGGGGCAAAACCGAAGCCGTATCCGGCGTCCCCCGAATTGTCAACGCGCGCCTATAACGGCGCGACCATCGGCAAAGGCCATCTGGCCGAGGCGAAGGCCATCATCAATTCGCCGGCCGCCGGCGCGCGCGGGGCGTTCTCACACAAGGAAGAACCGCATCAACACGAAGCGCACGTTGGCACGTTCTGCGGCAGCGAAGGCGACGCCACGGAGAAAAATGACCTGCTGGCGAAGATTGAGGCGAATAAGAAACCGGAGTGATTTTCCGCGGTTGATTTCGGATGAGCCAGACACTTTATCTCTCACCACCGAGTTTTGACGGCTTTGACGGCGGCGCCGGTGCGCGGTATCAGGCGCGGCGCGAAGTCACCAGCTTTTGGTATCCAACGTGGCTCGCGCAGCCAGCCGCGCTGACGCCGAACTCGCGGCTGCTCGACTGCCCGCCGCACGACATCAGCCTCGCCAAATGCCTCGACATCGCGAAGGATTTTGACCACGTCATCATTAACACCTCTACGCCGTCGCTGAAAAACGATTGCAAGATGGCCGAAGCCATCAAGACGCAAAAACCGGATACGAAAATTGGTTTCGTCGGCGCGCACACGATGGTGCTTCCGACCGAGACGTTGAAAGCGTCGCCGGCGATTGACTGGGTCGGCCGCAAGGAATTTGATTTCACCTGCAAAGAAGTCGCCGAAGATCGACCGCTGGAAGCCATCGCCGGATTGTCCTTCAAAAATCGCGACGGCAAAATTATTCACAACGCCGAGCGCGAAATGATTCAAGACATGGATACGCTGCCGTGGGTGGCGGACGTTTACAAGCGCGACCTCGAGATCGAAAAATATTTCATCGGCTACCTGCTGCATCCGTATATTTCGATGTATACCGGCCGCGGCTGTCCGGCGCAGTGCAGCTTCTGCCTCTGGCCGCAGACCATCGGCGGACACAAATATCGCGTCCGCTCGCCGCAAAACGTCGCCGACGAAATGGCCTACATGAAGAAAGTTTTCCCGCAAGTGCGCGAATTTTTCTTCGACGACGACACGTTCACGGCCAATCTGCCGCGCGCCCGCGAAATCGCCAAAAAACTCAGCCCGCTCGGTGTTCATTGGAGCTGCAACAGCCGCGCGAACCTGGATTTCGATACCATAAAATCTTTCAAGGACAACGGCCTGCGGCTGTTCCTTGTCGGCTACGAAAGCGGCAATGACGATATTCTGACGCGCATCAAAAAAGGCGTGACCACCGACGAGATGCGACGGTTCACCAAGGCGTGCCACCAAGCGGGCGTGGTGATTCACGGCACGTTTATTCTGGGTCTGCCGGTGGAAACGAAAACGACGATTGAACAGACGATCAATTTTGCAAAGGAGCTGGACGTCTTCTCACTGCAGGTCTCGCTCGCCGCGCCGTATCCCGGCACGGAACTTTACGAGCAGGCCAAGCTTAACGGCTGGTTTATGAAGAAGGACAAGACTGATCTGGTCGAAGCTGGCGGCCTCCAGCAAAGCACACTGGAATATCCGGACGCGACGAAGGAGGAAATTTTTGAGGCCGTGGACCGTTTTTACCGCACTTATTATCTGCGTCCGAAACCAATATTGCGCATCATCAAGACAATGCTGGAGGACAAGGATATTTTGGTGCGCCGCTGCCGTGAAGGCTTTGAATTTTTCCGCAGCCTCAACGAACGCAAAGCCGATTTGGCGGCAGCCAAAACCGCAGCCGCTTAAAAACTCCACCAAGGCTCCAAGAAAACCAAGACGGAATCGGATTTAGCTTGGTGCCCTGGCTATCTTCTTGGTTAATTTTTGACGCCAGCCGGAATCGCTGCTTGTGTTCGCTTCAAAACAGCCCATGCTTGTAATCATGGAAAAATCCTGGCTTGGCAAAATGTTTTCACGGCCGAGAAACAACAAACTGACGACGACCACCGCCAATATTAATTATGCGGATGCGGAAGTGCAGTTTGGCCAAGGGGTGAAATTCGCCAGCGGTGCCGGCGTAGCACAGGATTATACCCAGGCGGCGGACTGGTATCGCAAGGCGGCGGAGCAGAACCACGGGCTCGCGCAATTTAATCTTGGAACGATGTATGCGCAGGGCCAGGGCGTCGCCCGGGATGACGCGCAATCGGTCGTCTGGTTTGACCGAGCGGCGAATGCGGGCGATGCCGGCGGCCAATATAACATGGGCCGGTGCTGCCAGCGTGCGAGCATGGACGGCTTGCCAGCGGATGCACCGGAAGCACGGATTGAAGCCTACAAATGGTTTCAGCTCGCCGCCGCGCAGGGCTACAAAAATGCCGAAGGGGCCTTTGCCACGCTGACGTTCAAGATGACCCACGCGGATGTGGCCGAAGCCATCAGACGCGTGGCCAGATTTTCAGCGGTGAAAGAATTCAAACCGGCTCAAAGGTGAATTCCCGGGTCACGCGGCGACTTCCGCCACGCCCTTGCCGCGGCCGTGGTCGAGATTGATGAGCTGCTTCGTTTCGGCCACGAAGCCGACGATGTTGAATTTACCGACCGGCTCCTGCTTGGCGGCCTTTAAAGCCGAAGCGGTTCCGCAGTAGCGCTTGCCTTCGGTAGCCAGCTTACTCCACAGGCCTTCGCCGGTGAAAAATTTCTGTGAGTCCGCGTCTTCGATGAGGATGTTCATGGAATGACAAGTTAGCACGGTTCCAAATTTAACCCGCATAATAAACTGGATTATCTTCCATCCACTGCGGCAAGAACTGCCGTGAAAAGATTTCTACTCCGCCCCCACCGAGCGGCGGGACGCCTTCTTGTCAGCGTGATGCGACTTGTCGGCGAGAATTCGGTTTTTGGCGCGGCGGGAGCGCTTGCGCTTCTGGCGGCGGATTTTTTCGATCGCGGCACGTTGAGCGGCAATGAAACCGTTTTTCTTTTCCTCAATCTTGTCCAGCAGCAGCCGGCGGGCGAGGAAACGGTTGAGTCCCTGCTGCCGGGTTTCCTGGCATTTCACCGCCACGCCGGACGGACGATGAACCAGCATCACGCAGGTGGCAACCTTGTTCACGTTTTGTCCGCCATGTCCGCCAGAGCGCACGAAACTCTCCTCGATGTCCGCCTCGCGCACGCCCAGCGCGACCATGCGCTGCGCAAGCTGGCTTTCTTTTTCTAGGCTGACGGGAAAGGCACCCATGCGGCTGATGGTAGCGGCAGCGGTTGAAGCCGGCAACCTCGGTTGTTTCCCCAAGCAGCGGCGGCACGAAAAAACCGGCAACTGACGTTGCCGGCTTTGAAAGAAAACTTACCGAGATATCAGGCCTTAACCTTGACCGGCACCAACTGGCGGCGGAAAACTTCCAAGCCCGCCAAACCGATGACCACCAGCAGCGCCGTGACGGCATCATCCGGAACCGATGTTTTTGGGGACGGTGAAAGCGTATAGCTGAAAGAAAGTCCGCCAACGGTGAAATGGCAGTCCGGGTCGATGCCGATGTTGAAGGCGCCGTTGGCGGTGAGATAGGAGTTAAGCGCCGCCAGTTCGTTGCCGGTCAATAAATAGCTCAACGTCGCAAAGGTCGTTCCGACTTTGGCGAACACTTGGTCTCCAATACTGGTCAAGTCTTTCGAAGCAATGATCGTCTTGAAAAAATCGCCGGGCTTATCCCCATCAACGTAATATTGGTAACCGGGATTGGGCGAATTGATCAAGTCCGTGAAGAGTTCGCCCGTGTTGGCGGAATTCCCGCTGGCGGTCAAAGTGACACCGGTAAAATCAATTTCCGCACTGGTAACTACCTGGCCGTTCGCTAGGGGAATGGAAATGCCCCATGAATAGGCGTTATTGCCGTCCAAAGCATTGACGCCAACCAATTGAGAGGGCGCGTTGATGGTGGTGGCGTGAACCACCGCGCTGATTCCGACCGAGGCTGCAATCATTAATATTTTTTTCATGCCACCAAACTAGCAATTGACGTGCCCACCAAAAATTAGTCCGCACAAATAAATTTAAATATATTATTTTCAGCGACTTATAAAATTAATTACCACCAACGCAAAGGCGAAAAAACAAAAACAAAGTGTAAAGCGAACCGACAAACTATTTCAGTTCGCTCAACATTTGTTTTGCGGCATCGGCCGCCGGCCCGGACAGCTTCAAGGCCAGTGCCTGTTGCAGACTGGCTTTGCTTTCCAGCCGGTTGTGAAGATGGAATTGAGCCGTTCCCAAGTAATAAAACAACGCGGCATCGGTGGTCAGGGTGGCGGCGCTTTGCTGGAGCAAATTCATGCCGTGGCTGTAATCCCCGCGCTGAACCAGAATGACACCCAGGATTTTGGCGAGCACAGGATCATCCGGAAACACTTGGCGTGCCTTGGCGGCGAGCGCATAGGCGCGATCGGCCTTGGTCGGGTCGGCAGCGTAAAGCCGGGCGAGTTGTTTTTGAGCCGGGGTAAAATCCGGATACCGGACCAGAATTTTTTCGCCGGCCTGCTCCGCGCCACCGACGTCCGCAATGGATTCACAAGCGGCGGCCCGCGCCATGAGCGCCGGCACGTCATCGGGTTCAGCTTTCAAAATTTCGTCAATACGGCCGGCGGCGGCGGCGGCTTGCGCAGGCGCTGCAGCCAGACCGATCAGTTCCAGCATCCGGCGGTCCTGACCAGCCAGGGCGGCAGGCAGGTTCGCGGCGAGGGCATTTTGCAACGCCGTTTGCGCATCGGACACTTTGCCGATGCTATAAGCTGCCTGGGCAAAATCGAACAGCACCTGCGGATCGTCCGGCTGGGTCTGGATGGTTTGCTGGAGCAGGCTAGCCGCCAGTTGATAATCACCGGATAAAAAAGCCAGCCGGCCCAGAGCGTGGGAAACTTCGGGATTGTAAGGCGCCAGCTTGTTGGCGGCCTTGGCCATGTCGTAGGCTTTTGCCGTGTCGGTGGCGGCATATAACCGGGTGAGATTAAGCATCGCATCCAGATCTTTGGGCAGGGCTTGGAGCAGCGATTCGTAGGCGGCGATGGCTTTGGCAGTTTTGCCGGTGCGTTGATAAATGGCGGCCAGCCGGCCCAGCGCCACCGGGTCGTCAGGCTTTTCAGAAATTCTTTTTTCCAGCGTGGCGGTGGCGGCGGCATCGGCGGTGGCCGGCTGGAGAGCAAGCAGGGACAGGCAGCGCTGACATTCGTCATGGCCCGGAAACGCGGCGCCAGACTGCAACGCCAGTTGCAACGCCCCCCGGGCGGAAACCTCGTCACCGGTCATATAACTGGCCATACCGAGGTGATACTGCACCTCCGGTTCCGCCGGCAATTTGGCAGCGCTCTCCTGCAACAAGCCCAGCGCAGTCGAATAGGAACCTTTTTTGAAACAGATCCAGCCCAGCGTATCCGCCGTGGCCGGATCAAACGGCAGCAGGTCGCGGGCGTGTTGCGCCAGCTCGTAGGCCCGGTCGAGCTGATCCAGATTCTCCGAGTAGATGTAAGCCAGGTTGTTCAGCGCCGGACTATATTTAGGATCAATTTTGAGCAGTTTTTCGTAGGCGTCCGCCGCGCCCTTATAATCCCGGTTGGCGCTGTAAATTTTCGCCGCAAGCATCAGCGCCGTAGTATTCTGGGGATCCTTGGCCATGACCGCGTCCAGTTTGGCGAGCGCTTTTTCATTCTGGTTGGAGTCCGAATACAATTGCGCCAGCAGCAGATACGCATTCGGGCTGGCCGGATCCAATTCAATGGCCTGCAACAAATTCGCCTCGGCCTGATCCCGCTTGCCCTGCGCCAGGAAAATTTTCGCCTGGAGGATGCGCAATTCCACCGCCCGGGGATTTTTCTGGATTTCACGGTTGACCCGCTGCATCGCCGCGTCAAATTGTTTTCCCTGTAATTCCAGGTTCACCAATTGCTCAAGCGCCGGCAGGTAGCCGGGGGCCAGCGCCAGCACCCGCTCAAACTCCTGGCGGGCCGCCGCCGGATCCTGCGCCTGGAGCAGCGCCGCGCCGCGCAGCAGCGGCACCTGATAATTTTTCGGATAGGCCGCTTCCAGCGACGCATAAATTCCGAGCGCATCATCCACCCGGTTCTGCAACCGGTAGGCGTCGGCGAGCAGCAACTGCGCCTGCACCAGGCGCGGCTGTTTCTGGCGCAATTGTTCCAGCGCAATCATCGCCGGCCCGGCATTGCCGGCCTTGATCTGGATCTCCGCGAGAAACAGGGTCGCTTCCGTCAGGTTCGGGTCAAGTTCTAGCGCCCGGTTGAAATTGGCCATGGCTTTGCCGGGGTCGTTGGCCGCAAAATAAGCAGCGCCCAGTTGGAAATACACGCGGCCCACCTGCGGGTAAAGCCGGGCCATGCGCTCCATATCCGGCACCGCCCGATCCGCGTTGGCGGTCGCCAGATCCAACTGGCCCTGAAAAAGCAGGCCGTCAAAATTCTCCGGATCCACCGCCAGCACCTTGTTCAGCAGACGGCCGCACTCGTCGTATTTTTTCTCGTTCGCCGCCAGTTCCGCCAGCACCAGCGAGGCGGGGATATAATCCGGCGCGGCCTGGATAATTTCATCAAGCGTCTGGCGGCCGCCGGCCGCGTCGCCGGTCTGGATTTTGAAACGGGCGTATTGCATCCGGCGCGGCGAGCGGACCGGCGAGGCATCCGCCGCCGCCTTGAAAAATGCCGCCGCCGATTTTAAATCGTCCTGCGACCAGGCCAGCATGGCCAGCGCCGTGTTGACCGCCGGCAACTTTGGATCCAGCGCCTGCGCCTTTTTGAAGGCGGCCTCGGCGGCGGCCCCGTTCTGCTCGCGCAGGGCCAGGTTGCCCAGCGCCACTTCCAGTGCCGCGCGGTCGCCTTTGGCCGCCAGCGCCTGCAACTGTTGCCGGATCGCCGCGCTGGCCTTGGGCTGGATGGCGGCTTCCGCCAGCAGCAACGGGGCTTCGTCGTCCAGCGGCCGCTTTTGCAAAATATAATCCGCCTCGGCCAGCGCCTGCGTGGATTGTCCACTGGCGGAATAAATGAAACCCATTTTCAACCGCAGGTCCAGATCCTCCGGGGCCAGTTCGCTGCCTTTCGCCAGGAAAAATCCGGCGCGCTGAAGGCGGCCCTGGTCGTAATAAATCAAGCCCAGCCGGCCGAACGCCTGGCTGTTCGCGTTGTCGTAGCGGAGGACATTCAGGTATTCCAACTCCGCGCGGTCCATCTGGCCGGCGGCATACAGCTTGTTGGCGCGCGACAGGTGATACGCCTTTTTGGCCTTGGCGGTGCAACCCGCGCCGCCCACCGCCAGCAGCACCACCAGCGCCAGCATCATCCAACTGCGAATGTTTTTTTTCATATCAGGTTTCGGATTTGGGCGGCTGCCCGGCAGCGCCCGTGCGTTCGGTTCGCTTGAGGAAATAAAGTAACAGGAAAAACGGCACCAGCGATAATACAAAAAACAGCGGGCCGCCGTGATGGTGGATCGGCGAGTCAATCATTTCCGGCCCGACGTGGATGCACAGTTCGCCGAGGACAAACACGCGGAAGCCGTTGCGCAGGAGCGCCAGCGGGATCACCGCCAGGCATAGCGCCGCGCGCCGCCACGGCTGGCGCAGAATCATCTGCGCCGCCAGCAGGCTCGTGATGAACAACACCAGCGTCGAATGAATGCCGCTGCATTCCGGCGCGACTTGCAGGGTGATGTCCGGCAGTTGGAACACCATGCCATCCCGCAGAAATGAAGTGCCCCCCAGCGTGAACAGTCCGTCCGCCACGGCGGCGGAACCGTGTTGCAGCCCGGTCTCGATGGCCGCCCGCAGCGGCACCGGAAACGGCACCATGAACACCAGCAGAAAAAACGGGAAGGCCAGCCGGCGCATCGCCGCGCCGCCCAGAAACCAACAACCGGCGGCGGTCAAAAATGAAAGCACCGCCAGCGTCGCCAGCGC
>Ga0302194_10000705_pt1 | contig 21524 bp, 14 predicted proteins | sample II_Bog_N1_1_FD_200227 | JGI IMG/M metagenome (GOLD analysis project Ga0302194, IMG submission 200227) | Peat permafrost microbial communities from Stordalen Mire near Abisko, Sweden - II_Bog_N1_1 | ecosystem: Environmental > Terrestrial > Soil > Wetlands > Peat | place: Sweden: Abisko...
GCAAAAATGATGTTTGAGATATTTGAATCTAAATATGCTCAAAAAGAAGAACCAACGCTTGCTTTGGCTGCCGAACCTGTTACAAGCTATAATGCAAAACAAAAACAAAATAGCAAAGTAACTAAAGCAGCAGTGATATTACATGATATTGGTACAAAAGAGGAGCGCAAACAATTAGTGGAAGATTTTAAAGAAGGAAAAATCGATTTTCTGTTTGTATTTAATATGCTACTAACGGGTTTTGACGCACCACGTTTAAAGAAATTGTACATTGGCAGAGTAATTAAAACCCACAATCTTTTACAAACATTAACCCGGGTAAACAGAACCTATAAAGAGTTTAGATACGGCTATGTGGTTGACTTTGCCGATATTCAAAAAGAGTTTGATAAAACCAATCGCGCATATTTTGATGAATTGCAATCAGAACTGGGTGATGAAATGCAGCATTATTCAAACATTTTTAAAAGTCCTGAAGAAATCAATACCGAGATTCAGGAAATAAAAGATGTACTATTCAAATTCGACACCATCAATGCTGAGGTTTTTTCACAACAAATTAATCAGATAAGTGACCGAAAACAAATGTTAGAGATTGTAAAGGTATTGAACAATGCCCGCAATTTATACAACCTCATTCGTTTATCCGGTAATTACGAATTACTTGAAACACTTGATTTTCATAAACTCACACAATTGTCTCGTGAAGCGAATAACCGCCTTTCACTCATCAATACCAAAGAGGCATTAGAAAACAATGTAGATACAAGTAACTTATTAAACATTGCGCTTGAAGATGTGCTTTTTGCTTTTGTAAAAGTAAAAGAAGAGGAGATGATTTTAGCCGATAAGCTTAAAAACATCTTACAAAAAACAAGAGAATCGTTAGGTGGTAATTTCGACCCCAAAGACCCTGTTTTTATTTCCTTAAAGGAGGAATTAGAACGTTTGTTTAAAAAGAAAAATCTGAACGAAGTTACCAAAGAAGAAATGGAAGCAAACATTAAAGAGTTGGAAGCCATTTACAATGCATCAAAAGAGTTAGAACGCAAAAACCATTTGTTAAAAGCCAAGTACAGCAACGATGCAAAATATGCTCGTTTGCATAAACGCTTAATGGAGAAAGACCCTTTAACTGATAGCGAAAGCAAATTGTTTGAAGCTTTACAGAGCTTAAAAAAAGAAATTGATGCTCAAATACTGCAAAACTCTAAGATGTTAGAAAACGAAAGCTTTGTTGAGAAAATGATGGTACGTTTAATAATTGATCAATTAAAAACAAAGCATCATTTACCACTGGATGCAGAACAAGCCAAAATTATTAACGCCATAATGGTAAAAGAATACATGAACGAATTTCATGGCCACGCCGCCTAATAAAATAAAGAATTTTAAGTACTTATGACAACAACACTACAATTCGAAAAACAAACCAAAGCACTCATTGATGATTTAAAGAGTGTGTGCGCCAATTACGGTTTAGGGAACGACGGCAACGAATTTAAAATTATTACTCAGGTGTTTTTGTACAAATTTTTGAACGACAAGTTTGTTCACGAAATAAAACAACTGGATAACAAATTAGCCAACGCCAAAAAATGGGAAGAAGAATTAAAAAAATACAAAAAAAACGATTATGAAATGCTAATGATGCAGCTCAGCGAAAGCACTGCACAGTTAAAGCCTTCACAATTTATTTCCAGTTTATTTGAACGCCAAAACGAAGCCAATTTTGCAGGAATTTTTGACAATACCTTGTTAGAAATTGCCAAAGAAAACAGCGATATCTTTTCGGTGGTTACCGATGGGGGCGAAAAAATTGTGCTCTTCGAAAACATCAGTAAATACGTTACCGACAAGCGCGATGAGTTTTGCAAAGCCATCATCAACAAACTGGTTAATTTTAGTTTTGAAAACATCTTTCACGAAAAGTTTGATTTTTACGCCACTATTTTTGAATACCTCATTAAAGATTACAATACCAATAGCGGCGGTAAATATGCCGAATACTTTACACCTCATGCTGTGGCCAAAATTATGGCATCCTGCCTGGTTACCGAAAAAGTAAAAGATGTAACTTGTTACGACCCAAGTGCAGGTTCGGGAACCTTGTTAATGAACCTGGCACATGCCATTGGCGAAGATAAGTGTACCATTTACTCACAGGATATTTCACAAAAATCATCCAACCTTTTGCGTTTAAATTTAATTTTAAACGATTTGGTGCATTCCATACCCAACATTGTAAAGGGAAATACCATATTAGAACCTTATCACAAAGAGGCGAACGGCAACTTAAAAAAGTTTGATTTCATTGTTTCCAATCCTCCGTTTAAGCTTGATTTTAGCGACTATGTAGCCGATTTAGATACCAAAGAAAACCACGAACGATTTTTTGCAGGTATCCCCAATGTACCAAAAGCTAAAAAGGAAAGCATGGCCATTTACCTGATGTTTATTCAACACATCATGTATTCACTTTCTGCAAAAGGAAGAGCGGCCATTGTAGTACCTACCGGCTTTATTACCGCACAAAGCGGTATTGAACGGAAAATACGCGAACGCTTGGTAGAGCAAAAAATGCTACGTGGTGTAGTAAGTATGCCCAGCAATATTTTTGCAACTACGGGCACCAACGTTTCTATTTTGTTTATGGACAATGCCAATAAAAAAGGGGATATTGTATTAATGGATGCCTCTAAACTAGGCACAACCGTTAAGGAAGGGAAAAACCAAAAGACTTTACTTTCTCACGAGGAAGAACAAAAAATTATTAATGCTTTTAATAAGCACGAAGCCATAGAAGATTTTACGGTAGTGGTTTCCTATGAGCAAATAAAAGAAAAAAACTACAGCCTAAGCGCCGGACAATATTTTGATGTGAAGATTGAATATACCGACATTACACCAAAAGCATTTGCTACTAAAATGGAGAGCTTTAAAAGCAATTTAGATTCACTTTTTGCTGAATCAAAAACCTTGGAAAAAGAAATTCAGAAACAATTGGGGGGATTGAAGTATGAATAAACTGGAAAGGGTATATTTAAAGGATATAGCAGATACTCAAACTGGTCCATTTGGAACTCAATTACATGAGAAAGATTATGTCAATGTGGGAACACCAATTGTCACTGTAGAACATTTAGGCGAAATAGGTTTTAATAAACAAAATTTGCCTTTAGTAAGTGAAGCCGATAAATTAAGACTTTCAAAATATATACTAAAAGAAGGAGATATAGTATTTAGCAGGGTGGGGTCAGTTGACAGATGCACTTACGTTTCAAATAAAGAAGATGGGTGGATGTTTTCAGGTCGATGCTTGAGAGTTAGATTCAATGAAAAAGCAAATGCGAAATATGTAAGTTATTATTTTAGGCAAAAGTTTTTTAAAGAAATGATGCTCAATATTTCAGTTGGCGCTACAATGCCATCACTGAATACTTCATTAATGGCAAATATCCCGCTTTATCTCCCCAAAAAAGAAATTCAACAAAAAATTGCATCAGTTCTTTCCTCCCTCGATTCCAAAATCGAACTCAACAACCGCATCAATGCCGAGTTAGAAGCCATGGCAAAAACACTTTACGATTATTGGTTTGTGCAGTTTGAGTTCCCTGTTGTCACTTCGAGCGGAGTCGAGAAGCCCTACAAAACCAGTGGCGGTAAAATGGTTTGGAATGAAGAGTTGAAAAGAGAAATACCCACAGGGTTTGGTACAGGCTCATTATTAAGTTTAGGAGAAATAATTGGAGGTAGTACACCTCCAAGAGAGGTTCAAGAATATTTTTCACAAAATGGGACAGCTTGGATTACACCAAAAGATTTGTCAATGAATGGCAATAACAAATTTATTTCAAAGGGAGAATTAGACGTAAGTGATAAAGGAATAAAAGCAGCTTCGCTAAATGTTATGCCAAAGGGTACTATAATGCTTAGTACACGCGCGCCAATTGGTTATTTAGCAATTTCGAGAAAAGATGTAACAACCAATCAAGGTTTCAAATCTTTTGTGCCCAATAAAGGATTTTCTACTGAGTATGTTTACTACTCAATAAAAAATATGATTCCTACTATTGAAAATAATGCAGTAGGCTCAACATTTAAAGAAATTTCAGCAACAACCTTAAAATCTATTCCTGTTATTTTGCCAGAAAAGGAAACAATCGAAAATTATACAAGTAAGGTTCGTCCAATATTCGAGAGACAAAATTTGCTTGAACAAGAGAATCAAAAACTTTCTGAACTGCGCGATTGGTTATTGCCAATGCTAATGAATGGGCAGGTGAAGGTAGGTGAAGTGGATGATAAAGTAGAATTAGGAATGGCTGCGGAGCCGAGGGGCACTTATAATAAATCAAATGTTAAATAGTGCCTGCTTAATAATAATTCAACAAATCAAGCTTTATGATTTCATTAGATAAGTTAGAATTTGAAACTTTAATAGAAATTATTAAAGATTTACTAAATAAAGACAAAGGATTATCACTAAACCGCTATGAAGGAGATAAACCTTATAAATATATTCTTCAACAAGGTGTTGGTATCTATGGTGGAAATAAAATATTATGTGATGTTAAAAACCCTAATATTTCGGATTTTGATTTATTAAATAACGGTCTTAATGAATTTAACACGATAATAAATGAATTTTCATTCGGGCAATATTTTCTTATAGTACCCAAGTTTTTAGATCAAAAAATTAAAAAAGACTTAAAAGAACGGATAGACCAAAAATGGTATCTAGAAAAAGTACAAATCTTATATTTAGATGATCTCGAAAAACTATTATCGAAATATCCTGAAATAGAAAATAAATATAAAGTAGAAATTAACACTTGGTATGAAGCTTATGGAAAAATTGCCAAGTTGCTAAATGATGAATATTTGAATAGTAGGGACATTAATACTGCCCAACATGTTTATGGTCTTTTAGAAAAAACAGAATATTTTGAATACAATTCAGGAACGTTAGGGAGAGACCCAGAAATGTTAAAAGAAAAGGGATTTGACCCGATTCAACTATTCGCAACTTTTAATTACAGTGGAATAAAAACAGAAAAAAGAGTAAAGTGTATTAATTTACTATTCGAAGCTTTTCAATCTATATTTAAAGTTAGTCCTACTATATCTTTCGATGGGATTCCTTCTCCGATAATTACTAAAATTATTAGGTACAGAGGATGGATGCATCAAAATGAGATATGGAATTCTTTTAATCAGATTTTTGAGAATGGGATTGGTGGACTATATGAAGAGGATTTTAATCAGTTAGAATATTGGTCTGGCATAAATACGGCATCATTTACTATTTTTTTGTTTTGGGTAAATTCAGAACAGTTTTTACCACTTGACCAAAACACAATTCGATTCCTTAAAGAGTTTAAATTGATAACAACCAGGCCCAAAGATTATTATTCGTATTCAGAAGTTTGCCTTAAAATAAAATTAGAATCGGAAGGGAAAGATGAATACAAAGATATTATAAGGACATTCGTAAAAGACGCTTATGCCTTTACAAAGAAAAATACGAGTGGTCCGGTATTGAGCGCTAGTACTATAGATATTATAACAAAAACTGATAATACAGAATTTAGCCGAGGTGAAATAGAACAAAAAGCCAAATTAAAAAAGAAGGAATATTTTAAAGGGTTTCGGATAATTGCATTAAAACCCCAAAATAAACCGGATAATAAACTACCGCAAGCCCATATTAAAAATTTACAATTGGAAGAGTTATACTCCTTTTATTCTTGCTTTGAGTTTAAAGATAATTCTGATCAAACTATAATTTATCATGCAGATTCGGATTTAGATATATATAGTTATTCTGATGAAAACAAAAATTTAAATATCTCCATTTCGTCTATTGTCGGAAAAAATGGGGCAGGTAAAAGCACATTGATAGAACTGATCTATTTAGTTATCAATAAACTTTCTATATACAAAAAGATTAGTCCCTTTCAAGAATTAGAAGAAGAAGAGGTTTATGCTAATTTATACATCAAATCAGATAAGCTTTATAAAATATCTGTTGGAGATTCGGTTGAGATATTCGAATACAGCTCCACATTGGATAACCAATTTGAACTACAACTAAAAAACATAGCAAATGAGTTTGATATTGAAAGTTTTTGCTACACCCTTGTCGTTAATTATTCTCTCTATGGATTAAACTCCAAGATAATGGGCCCTTGGATCAATCCGCTATTCCATAAAAATGATAGCTATAGTGTTCCTATCGTTTTAAACCCCATGAGAATGGAAGGGAATATAGATATTAATAAAGAAGAATACTTAGCCAAATCTCGATTGCTGGCGAATCTTCTAGATCCACAAAGTATTGCCCGTGCTGGTGGAATTGTTCCTGAACTCGTACCTAACACTACTCCACAAAGCCTGCATATAACATTCGATTCGAAAAAAATGGATCGTAAGCGAGAAGCATACACAAAAAAATATCGAAAATTGCCAACACCGGAAGACATTAACAAAGTAGTAGGGGCACTAAAGCTCGGTCACTCTCTAAAAGATGTCCCCTATGCTTCAGAGGCTCGTGAATACATCTATTACAAGCTAATTAGTATATCCGAATATCCCAATTTTATAGAGTATAAAAAATTACCAAACTGGATTAATAAAAGTCCTGCGAAATTAAAAGATTATATCGATGATCTATTTGAAGAAGCTAGCCACATTACATTTAAACTTAATCAGGCGATCAATTATCTGAAATATGGTTTATACCAAAAAGAAGATTATACTATCCTGGAACTTTCACAGGAAATAGATAAGTTACAAGAAAGTATAGCGCTCGAAAAAGAAAAAACAACAGAAAAAATAAAGGAAATTAGAACCATTGAGCTTATCCCTCCTTCATTTTTTGAGTTTGACATTGAGTTTACTTACGATAGTAATTTTTCCAAACTGAGCTCCGGAGAAAAACAACAAATTTTATCTATCAATACAATTGCATACCACTTATATAATCTTGACTCTGTTATGCCAGATAAAAAAGGGTACAAGTACAACAGTGTGAATATTGTGTTTGACGAGATAGAGCTCTATTTTCACCCGGAGTTCCAACGAACCTTTATCAAAAACTTAAGAGACAGAATCATTTCACTCGACTTACATGATATTGATAATATCAATATTATTTTCGTAACACATTCACCTTTTATTCTCTCAGATATACCAAAATCAAATATTTTAATGCTTAAAGTAGATGAAGCTACAAAGAAATCCTTACCCTATAAAAACAATGATCAAACATTTGGATCTAACGTTCATGATTTATTAGCTAATGATTTCTTTATGGACAAAGGTTTTATGGGTGAGTTTGCAAAAAATAAGATTATAGATTTATCGGAATATCTTAATGACTGTTTTGAAAATCCTGAAAAACTTACCAACGATCCTAAATATACTGAAAATGAAGCTAGAGAATTCATTAAACTAATTGGAGAACCTCTTATCAAAGATAGCTTGACGGACTTGTTTTCATATTTATATAAGAATGAATTATGATAGCAATAAATTTAAATATAGTCAATGATGCAATAAAAAAATACAAGACTGAAATTGAACGTTTTGCAAATGACGCCAAATTACGACTTGTAGCTTATCAGAAAAATCCAGAGCGACCTTTAAACCAAAAAGAGAAAGAGTATCTAAAAAATTTAATACCTGTAATTGAAAACATTGTGGTTGCAGAACCTGCTACTCTTTTAAGGCACAAGAACTCATTTAATCCTGTTCCCATTAGAATAAAGAGAATTAATAAAAAAATAAAAGGGAAGAAAAAACTGATAATAGAAAACGATTACACTTTTAGAAAAAAAATTATTGAACTCCTTGCATATGAAGATCTTCGTTCAAAATTTCTCCCGAAGTTTTTTTCTGAAATTGGCATTAAATCTTGCGTTTACTGCAATTCTACGCTTACGATTTCCGCTAATTCTTACCCTGATTTAACCAATAAAAACAGTTTTAGCACTAAGGCTAAATTTCAAGCTGATCACTCAATTTCTAAATCAGATTTCCCATCACTAAGTATCTCTCTATTTAATCTTTATCCTGTATGCGGGCCTTGTAATAATGTTAAAGGAATAAAGGAAGTACCTTTTGTATTATATTCATCAGCCCAAACACTTCTGACTAAGTCTAATTATTCTTTTAGACTTAAAAGAGGATGTGTCTCAAAATACTTAATTTCTAAAGATCCCAAGGATCTTGTTATTTATTTTAATGACCCCGCAAAACCTGATAGATCAATAAAATCCGATGGCTCACTTCAAGATACATTTGACATTGAAGGTATATATGAGACTCAAATCGATTTAGTAGAAGAACTTATTTATAAAGCCAAAGTTTATAATGATAGCTATAAAAAGAAACTTGCAAACTCCTTTAAAAAACTATTTACTAATGCAAGTCTTTCTAACAGAATCCTAGTTGGAAATTACACAAAACCAGAAGACATTCACAAACGCCCAATGGCGAAATTTACACAAGATATAGCTAAGCAATTAGGTTTAATTTAGCACTATTAATTTTAAATAATGAACCTTACAACTCAATATCACCTTTCCACAAGATATCGTCATTTTCGTTATCTGTTTTTTGTTGAAAGCTCATGGTCTTTGGATAATTTAAAGAAATTAATTCATACTAATCTAAAACTTTGGGGCGGTAGATACAATCCAATAATTCCCGTTTACAATAATATAATTTCTGAAGAATATCTTGAGGTAATAAAACATTACGATCCTGATTTTATTGGTTATACTTCAAACGTAAATCCTGAAATAATAAAAAACTTAAATATTTTTAACCCGGAAAAATATTTCAACCTTGATAACCCTCACGAAAACAGAATACAAGGTGTAAATGCAAGTTATTTGCTGGAAGACCAATTGAATAAAGAAATTGCAGCACAAATTAGTTACAATCAAGACGGGTTAGATAGCTTTTATTTATTAAACTTTAATATAACAAAAGACACATATGCTCCTAAGTTTGTAAATAATGTAGGTGAAGCTATTGCTCTTAATCCTTATCTATCTATTTGTAATTATTTGGTAAAAAGGAAACCAATATTTAGAAGTCTTCTGTCAACACTAAATATTAACACTACTATTTTGAGAGATGAAACTCTCTCGAGTAATCAATTCGAATTAATAATTTCGAAGGAAAATGGAGCTATCGAAGATTATTTTTATTTCTGGAACCGACAATTATTTGTTTTAAATAACAATGAATTAAAGCAGTTAATTGTTACGGAGAAAGAATTGGAGGTACTATTACTTGATACATCTTTTGGTGAAATGCTTTATTCCTTTGCATCAAATAATAATACAAATGCAATATTAATAACGTCATTTTCATTACCTCAAGAAGAAATTCAAAACATTATTGCAATTAAACTTAAACCCATTTATAATTACATCTCTTTTGATTATAAAAAACATGAGGCATTCCCATTTAAAATTTTGGATGCAGGAGGTCTTTATGAAAGAAACTATGGAGAAAACATTTTAAAACAATCGTTTTTATCAAACAATGGTTTATTACATTTTCCTAAATTAAGTTTTTCAAATAACGTCCCATCTGCTAATAAATGGGTTGTAGATATTGAGATAGAAAAAATTGCCGACCACTCAAGAAGGGTAGAAAAATTTCCAAAACATACTGAACATCAATATTTTTTCAAATTAAAGGGACGTATTAACAAACAGAATAATATTTCTTTGTTTGTTGATAATACAAATCAATCTCTAGAATTCAATGTGCCTTCTTTTAATCAAAGAATCCATCAATTATTAAGAGCTCCTAAAATCAACGGTCAAAAAGTTGACACTAAATTTAGCGATTTTGGTATTGGAGATTCTGGAGCAAAATTGTCCTCATTCATAAAATTATTTGATGGAAACCTACCAGACATTGGAGCCTTTTTGGAAGATAAATTTTGGTTCCAAATAGTATATAATCTTTCATCCAATACTAGAACAGAAGGCAATGCAATTAGCTTTATTGAACTCAAATCACAATGCATAATCGATATGGAAAAGGACGGGATAAAACTGGATACTGAAACGTATCAAAATGAAATAAATCTTGAAGAAGGACTGCGAAACACTATGAGTGAGTGGTGCAAAAAAAAGATATTTTTTATTGGTTACATTGTGAAATGCACAAGCTGTTCTTCAAAATTTTGGTATAGTATAAGCGAAGTGTCGGATCATATTAACTGTAAAGGATGCCAAGAAAGTAATTTACTTCCAGCAGAAACACCATTTTCGTATAAATTAAATGAATTAGTAAAAAACAATATTTGTAGAGTAGATATGAATGGGAAAATTCAACCCGACGGTAATTTAACAGTAATTCGAACTCTTTTGACGCTAAACAGGCGTAGTTATATGAGTTTTAGCTTTTCCCCACAAATTGATTTATATTCAAGTTTAACACCCGCAACAAACCCCATTTCGGATTTAGATATTGTTTGCGAAATGGATGGTAAGTTATTTCTTGGTGAGGCGAAACATTCTGTAAGTGGTTTCGCCGAAGAAAAAAGAAAAAGTCTCAATAGTTTAATTGAGCTTGCGAAAGCAGTGATACCAGAAACAATTATCATCTCTTGCACAGATGACTCAAAAGAAAAATTAAAAACAGAGAAAGATTATCTTGTTCATCATTTAAGTGGTTTGCCAGTTGAAGTTGAAGCAATCAAAACATATGAGCCAACTTATAATTTCGATTCTTATAGATACTTTGATAGATAAGTTCTGCACTTTAAATTGAAATAATATTTCTTTGTTAAGCAACATTAGTTTGATTTTGATTCCCAACCCATGTTTGAGTGATCTCTTCACAAATTTGCTTTACAACATTCATATCTACTAAAATCCTACTATATGAATTTATGGTAGTTCCGGCAAATGGGTCTAAACAAAAACAAAGTTCAGGGTTTACTTCTTCATCTTCTGATACTACACAATTACTTAAATACTGGTTTAATAAGGTAGCAACTACTTTCGATTGTTTGTTAGAAAAGGGTTTCCCCTTTGAAACATGTATTTTGCAAGCACCAATATGTTTTACTCCGGCAATTGTAATTCTAAAAATAATGTTAGGGGAAATTAAAATGGTTACTCCGTTAAAGTTCAAATGTTTTTGCTTTGGTTTTATTACCTCCAATTTATTTTCTGTTATTAATTTAGAAAGTAACATATCCTGATAATTTTCCAATGCTTTAATTGAATTAACACGGTCAGAAATTTGCCATTTCTTTACAGGTTTTTTTGCAGTTAATTCTCTAATTCCTTCCTTAATTGCAGTATAGTTTCCACTATTCACAATAGAAGTTTTTATTCTTGATTTAGCTAATTGATAGTAGGGTATTCTAACCGGATCAGGATTCAACTGTTCATTTAGAATTTGTTTTCTACGTGATTCGCTTGCTTCCAAATACTCTGCAAAAGGGTTGATGGAGATTTGATATTTTGTCATTTTAATTGTTTTGTTTAAAAATACAACCTGCCCAAACTTGAACAGGTTGTATTCGATTAATTATTCTTAAATAGTACTCCAATTATTAGAATCAGAGCAAGTAAACCGAAAGCATTCATAACTTGATTGCTATGTGCCTTCATTATTAAAACATCATTTACAAAGCTTTCACAGTTATAATTGATAAGATTGTATGGTTGCCCAAGCTTTGATAAAGCTTTTTGAACAACTATTTTTCTGTCGTAATTATTACCAGCGTATTTTTCAATACGGGTAACTTTGTTTACTCCATTAAAAAATTCTTTAACCTTAACTAATCTCACTCCAACGCCAATTACATTTTCACACATATAATGATTACCAAAATCATCATATCCTAAATATAATGCATGATGCTGAACAAACTGCCATTGACTCTTTGGCACTACAACACGATCTCCTGGTTGTAGATTAAACTTATTTACTAATTGTATACTTGTATTCATATTAATTAATTTTAAAAATAGCCCCACTATTACCCGTGGGGCAAGGGTTTAACAATGTTTAAAGAGCATTGTTATTTCTCTCTGCGAACTCCTTTAAAAGGAGTCTCGTCATGTTTCACATCCATAATGCGTCCTGTTTCCGTATCACGTTTTATCCAATGCCCATTAGGGTGTTGGAATTGTGAACGGTCATCAACTGCACCATTTCTGTGACCATCTCCGGGTTTACCGTTCTTAGCCATTTCAATAATGAATTTGTTCAAACGAAAAATTGGATACTGAGGCTTTCGTTTGTGCTGCCCAAGGAATTATTTGGTAGAGTGGAAAAATTATCTACCTTCGCAGCTGAAACAAAAAAATTAAGTCTCCAAACTTTAATTTCATTTCAACTGCCGAAGCCTATTTCCAATAGCTTCGGTTTTTTTATGTCTTTTTATTTTTCCATTTTTCTGTTCTTTTATGGCACTCATCCATTGGAAGCCATGTGTTTATTTTCATTAATTCAGTTAATTTTTCAATGGCTTTTTTAGGTTTTAGTAATTTCTCAGCCATCATAGTTTCGAACACCCATAATATACCATGCACCTCAAACCCCTTATTTTTCGCCTCCGTTCGTAAACGCCTGTCGCTCGTTAAAATAATTGCACCCAACTCTTTTGCATAGGCGTAAACAGATATATCTTGCTTCGATAATTTATTCGAAGTAATCTCTTTGTCCTTTAATTCCAACAACTCTTCCTCATTTAAAACCTTTACTTTAAGACGTTTTTTAGTTATATGCTTCTTAATAATCTGTTGTTGCTCATAATCCAGTTCATTCAATACCAAATCGGTAGTATGCAAGTCTAATTTTAATTCAAAGAACGTATCTATTAAATCTATCTCAATTAGATCTATAAATATATTTGCATCATTTACCGCAATTGCCATAGCTTATAGTACTACAAAGGTTTTTCTAAACTGCGACAAACTCTGATTATTCAATGACGCAGCCTTGCTTAAAGAAATAACCTCTTCAGCAGCAGCTCTGTAAAGCAATTGTTGAAAGCGTAATGATTTTTCAGTTCCGGTATATTCTCCTGGTTCGTCTTTACGATATCCACGCATACTAAAATTAATGCTGAAATTTTTGTAAACATGCTCATTAATAATGTCAAGTTTTTTTGCCCTTGCCATGATAGCTTGCATGGAGATGCCATAATAAGATTTAATATGCTTTAGCTCCTCTAAAGAAATATGGCTTCTACGCAAAGTAAATTCTTCTTCGAAACTTTTCTTGGGAATTAAAAATGCACCAGCAAAAGCATGACATAATTTTTCCACTTCTTTTTCTTCAATGGATTTATCAAAGTCTAAAATAATATGCGCCAACTCGTGCAAGGCGGTAAATCGTCTTCTTACAACATCAAAAGCTTTGTTTATAACAATAACAGGGATGTCATTTACATGAGCTGAGAAGCCATCAAAACTTTCCGGTGCATCAATTTCAAAAACCTTAATGTGCTTATCCTCTAACATTTCAATAACGTTTACAATTGGGTTTAAGCCTAAATCCCAAGCGTTTCTTAGTTCAAGAGCATAAGCTTCAACATCTTCTCCGTTTTTTACTTTATTAGTTCTTAGAGGTTGTTTAAAATCACTTTTTAAGTTTAACAACTTTTCTAATTCAAAATAACGCTCTAAAAAATCAATCGCTTTTTCTTTAATGATTTCCTCTTCAGTTTTAGAGAGCTTTACTTTTTTTCTGAATTCAATTCCTTCCAGCTTCACTTTAGTTTCTCTGAAAAAATAGTCAATAGTAACTCCTAAATTGTTCGCCATTTTAATAAGAAGTTCACTATCCGGCTTCATTACATTTTGCTCGTATTTATTCAAGGATTGTTTGGTTACAACATTATCTAACTTGTCAGATAATTGCTGCAAAGACATTCCCGCCATTTTTCGAGCAGAAGCTAATCTTATTCCAAATTGATTTTCCATAGTTTTTCCTTTATGTTGACAAATGTACAAATAAATTCTTAAATGTCAACCTTTGATTATAAAATTATTATTACACTTCAAAAGTCCCCCACTTGGTTATATGGTGTTCACTCCGGTACTTCACGCAAGTATTCCGCCAAGCCTTTATACCATTTGCTTTAGTGTTAGTTTATAAGGTTTAAGCAAAAGCTATAAAGCCAAAGGTTCGTACCTCAGCTTGTCATAATACTTGCAAGTTTCAGCACCTTCGTTCACCGCAGCCTGTTTTGTCCTTCAAGCAGCTTCATTCATTCCGCTCCATTTGCCCGGGCATTCATAATGCAATTTTACCGTATGGTATTCATGCCCTGGGCTTATTTCGCTCATTCATTTCAGCAGCTTTCAGTCCACCGGCTGCAATAATTTTTGCTCGCCTGCGGGTCGCTTCGGGCTGCACCCCGACCAAAAATTTGCAAGCCTCTTATGGTAAATAGTTATTTTATTTGCTTGCAATTTTTGTCGGGGTTTGTGTACCTATCGCGTGGCATCAATTAAGGTAATAATTTATTTTATTTGCCACGCTTGCTACATAGGTCGCAAGCGCACTCATTCCATTACATTACATTCCGTGCTTTCTGCTCCCACCCTCAGCTCCTCTCGCAGCGGCTCGCCACACATTGTCTGCAAACCATTTCGTTGCACTTCATTCATTGCAGCCAATTTTTCCGCCGCTAGCTCAAGGCTGTATAACCTCTTCCGCACAAATACTGCTTTCAATTATGTAAATTTGTAGCAAGAAATAGTAGGCGATTTTAATTTCAATTTCAAATGTGAAACAATAAAATCCCTATCCGATACTAAGAACGGCGCGTGAGCCGGAAAAGGTAGCGGTGCAGAGTCCGGCATGTGTGTCAGCTCCGATGACCTTTTCTTGAATTTTTGGTTCTTTTTTTTCAAGAAAAAAGAACAAGAGAAATAAAAGAACAATTATATACAAATGAAAAAACTATCACTACTACTTTTATTTATAACATTCTCAAGTTATGTTAAAGGTCAGGATACAGTTGTTTTACATCACAAATATTACACAAGCACATTCATAAAATCAAAACACATTCCCTTGATAGTAGAATATACACTAACCAAAGAGATGTTGAGTTGCACAAAAAAAATAAAACGAAAAAATAACTTTGCTTACGACCCACAGCTTCCGGAAGCTACCAATTTAGACAAAGATTACAAAGGAAGCCACTTTGATCGTGGCCACAACATGAGTGCGGAAGACAATCCATGTAATTTAGAAGGTATGAATGAATGTTTTTACTTTTCAAATATGTTCCCTCAAATTCACAGCCTCAATGGTGGTGTTTGGAAAAAGTTAGAAAACCAAGAAAGAGCAGAAGCCAAGCGCCATGGCAAGATTAAAGTCTTTATTGGCAGCTTTGGTAAAATAAAAAAGATTGGTGCCGACAGCGTTGTAGTTCCCGCTTACTGCTGGAAAGTTATTTACATTGAAAACGAGAACAAATACGAATGTTACATCTTCCCCAACACAAAACCGGAAAGTTCAGATTATGAATCATACAAAGTTCCCATAACTGAGATTGAGCATAAAACCCACATCAAATTTCACAAAGACATGTCTATTATTCAGTAACCACAGTCATTCCGAACATACTCTCAGTCATTCTGAACTTGATTCAGAATCCGCGCGGTGGTTAACACTCCGTTATTCTAAACGCCTATGCTGAGCTCGTCAAACCACGATTCAGAATCTATAAACATTCTTCTCTTTAAATTATTTAATTATAATTAAATATCTTTGGTTTTATAACTATAATACAAATGGAAAACTTTTCTCTTTTAGTAGCCATTGGCGTTTTTATATATGCTATATTAAAAAATAGCAGTCATGAAAAAATGAATTCTAAAAACCTAAGTTACATCTTAGGTCTTGAAAAAAGGATCAAACAACTTGAACAATTAGTTAATAGTGAAAAACCTATTACTAAAATAGTACCACCCAAACTAGAAGACCCTAATGTTGAACCTCAAAAGACAACATTCGCTTCAGTTGCTGAAGCTCCCCAATTTATCGGTCAATTCAAAGTTCAGGACGAAGAAGTAAAAGAGCAAATATTAAAAACAAATGTACCTTTTAAAAAACCTCAAGAAAATCCCAATTCACCTGTTAATGATAAGGTTTCAGAATTTTGGCAAAAAATAGAAACGCAATTTATAGAAAACTGGACAGGGATACTAGGTGCTGTAATTATGGTTGTTGGAGTTGGATTTCTAGGAGTATATGCGGCATTAAATCTTTCTGCATTTAACAGGTTTTTAATAATAACAGCCTTCGCAGGTATATTAGGTGGTCTTTTCTATTATTTAAAAAAGCAAGACAAATGGTTGAAATTAGCTCTTTGGTTACGCAGTTCTGCTGGAGCTATATTTTTATTTGCTTGTTTAGGTTCCGCAGTAATTCCCGGATTACAATGGATTAACGATCCAATGTATGGTTTATTAATTCTCATTGCTGGTATCTTGCTAAATCTATATTTAGGATATGTAGGCGGTAACCAGGTATTTGCATCCCTCCATGTTTTATTAAGCCTTGTTGCTTTGAGCATTGCTCCACAATCAACAATAACGCTTGTTATTGCAGCACTTGTCGCCCTATTTGGTATTGCATTAACATTCAGAGAAAAATGGGATTATCATTTATTATTGACTATTTCTAGCTTTTTCTTTTACCATCTTTATTGGTATTTTCAACAACCTGTATTAAGCTTTAATACAAAAATAGTAGGCATAATTACGATTCTAATTATTAGTGTTACAGTAGGTTTGGTCCACTATCGTACTATTTATAAAACAAAAACTTTCGACACGCTTCCTTTTATAGTCCATCTAATTAACTGGTTTTATTTCGGTATTGGTTTATTCATGCACTCTACAGGGGCTCAAGTTTCTACATTTTTTATTGCCTGTGGTTCTGTTGCAGCTTTTTTTCTTGCTCGTAGAGCTAAAAAACTTGAGATAAGATGGTTGTATCATACGGATACTATAATGGCACAGGTAGCCGCCATTATATCAATTATTACATTGTACAAATGGCATTTAGATGTGTTAATAATCATCGCTTTTATATTTATTGAAACGATTCTTTTCTTATACATAATGCTAAAAGAAGAGGAAGAATTCTTGTATAAAGTAGGAGTAGTACTGTTAAATGTTCTTGGTATCATTCTTTTAATTTACAGCATTAAGACTTTAGATTACACCAATACGACTATCATTTATAGTCATTCAGCAGCATTGTTTGCCTGCTTTATACTGGGTACTACTTTTCATTTATATAGTTTCAAGAAAAACAAGTTTGACCTTCATTCACTCTATCGCTCATTTGAAATAAATTTTGATCCTAAAATACAAACACCTTTTTTTAATAGTATTCTGGGGCTGCTACTAATAGCAGTTTATTTAAACATTTACAAAATTGAATGGACTGAATATTTTATTGTAGCGACTATTTCTGTTTTGCTTTTCATTCGTAATAAATTCCAGTCGCTTGAACTTGCAATAACTTCAATTATTCCCTTAATTGGGATACACATAATTTGCTGGTCATCTTATAATAAAGATTTAAATGAAATAACTATGTGTATTCATTATTTACCATTTCTGATAGTCTCTGCTTTAAGTATTAAATGGTCATTTGTTGAATACTTTAATAAATATTTTAACTGGATTGGCATATACCTCTTCGCTATCCATACTATCATCATCACGTATTTTATTTTCAATCCTATTTCTTCATTAATTCCTGCCACTGCTTGGCTGGTGTTGTCTGTTGTTGCTTTGGAGTTATCGAATTATACCGGCAAAAAATTCGTTAATGAACCTTTATTTAAAAATCACACCGATCGTTTCCTACTTCAAATTGGATATTGTTTGATTTTTGCTTTTCTGATCAGGCATGTAATGGTAGACCTTCAATCGGAACAGTATGTTGCTGGGATTATAAAAATTCGTTTGGTTATAGAAATATTTGCTTTAGGAGTATTTACTTTTTGGGCAACAACTAAAAAACCGCCTGAATCAAACTACAAAAGTTGGGGTAATTTGCATCCGCTTTTTTTAGAATTAATAGTATCATTCTCTGTTCTTATTATAAGTCTTGAAGCTACAGTATTTTGGCAACCCATTATTTGGATTAGTATTGCCTTTTTGCTTGGAATATTAGGAAATTGGAAGAAAGAAATTTTTTCAAGATTAATCTTCTATTCCTTGGTGTTTTATTGGATAACATCTTTTCAGAATTCATTCATTATTAGTTCATACGTTACTCCTTCAAGCAATTGGTATGACCAAACAACATTAAGTGGAAGTATTACAATTGTATTACAATTCATATACTTGATATTCTATTTCAAAAAATGTTCGTTAGAAAATATTTATCTCCCTAAACCTCTTGCGTTTTTACAGCCTCTTATTGATAATATAAAGCAATACATAAATTCATGGCTTATTTATCCTCTTGTTATTTGTACTGCAATTTTCCTTTACTGGTCATTTGATAAATCGATTTTAACATTGCTTTGGGTAGTTGAATGTTTTATGTTGTTTATTTTGAGTGTAATTTTAAAAGAAAAATATTTTAGGTATGTTGCTCTTGTAGCTTTGTTAGTGTGTATTGCCAGATTAACATTTTATGACCTAGCGCAATCAAGCACATTAACCAGAGCATTAGTGTTTTTTGGAGTGGGTATCATTATGCTAGTGATGAACTCTATTTATAATAAATATAAAGATAGATTCACTAATGAATAAATTACGGCCACTTTTATTGTTGTTACTTTTAGGTATTGGAGTGTCGCTGATTTATATCCTTCATAAAAATAAAACAACAACTCCATTACATTCTTCTTTAGCTCCAATATTTCAACTATTCGGCAAGTCAACGAAGTCTATTGATAGAGCTCTTTCAAAGGTTATTCCAATAAATGAAATTGATGAAAAAGAGTATGGTAATGCAATTGCCATTTCTTATAATAGTGCAAAAGATTCTACTGATAAAGATTTTATTTATCTGAATAAAATAATTAAAAATTTATCCAAGTTCTCAAAGAAACCATTTACTTACCGCGTATTTTTGGTGGAATTTGATGCTCCAAATGCCTTTGCATTACCAGGAGGCATAATTTGTGTGACAAAAGGATTAATGCAAACCATGAAAACGGAAGCTGAAATTGTTTCTGTACTTGCTCATGAAATGGGTCACATTGAGAGAGGCCATTGTTTTGAAGCCATTAAATACGAATTACTGTTTAAAAAAATTAAATCCCCAACCGTCGGTCAATTAGCTGATTTCACTATTAATCTTTTTTTAAGACATTCATTCAGCAAAACCCAGGAAAATGATGCAGATGAATATGGGTATGACTTATTGCTTTTGACTCAATACGATCCTTCCGGGTTTGGTGGTGCATTTAATGAGTTATATAAATATGAAGTTGATTCCATGAAAATATCCCAAAATAAAAACGCAGACCTCCTACGTGATTATTTTATGTCGCACCCTCCTTTACCGCTACGCATTGAAAAGTTTTCAGAAAAAGCTAAAATTTGGTGGGACAATCATAATAGCGAAAAACGATATGTTGGTAAAACTAACTTACAATACAAAGTTTGTTTTTATGATAAGCCGTATTCTTCGGAATGGATAAAAATGTGATTATTTCATTCCATACTACCACACTTTCATTCTGAACTTGATTTGCTATCTTCAATAGACTTTCTCATTAAGTAGATTACAATATTGAAAAATAAAAAAGTAAGCAAATAGCGTATGCGTATTCGCTGACACAATAATGAAAAAACAAAAAAGGTCAGCAAAGTTGGGGCTGTGCCGCACATGCTCTCACACTCAGCTTATAAAGGTCAAGCCCTTCGGGTTTTGTAAAAAATCTCCACACTTCGTATAAGCTTTTACTTACCTCAAATAATTCGTTTACTCAGGTTGTATTTTTTATAAAAACCTTGACAAGCTGCCAAAGCACAGCCCTGTTAGTTGGCTTTCTTTTTTATTTTTTTCTCCTTTTTTTCTTTTCTTCTTTTGGGTTAATGTTGCGCGAAGCGCAGGAAAGACAGGCAGCATAATTTTAAAACCATAATTATGTTAAGACAAAAAATCAAATGCCACAAATTTGGCAACCGCTATGAAAAAGAACACTTCTTTATTTTAAGTAAAGGCAACAATGCAGGAAAGCCGTTGCCGGAATATTGCGCCAACTGTTTTGTATTTATTGCCGATGACATTGATGAAAAAGAATTTTACTTTTTCCTATTTTATGGACTTTGGCAAAGTGGTTTATTTCGTCCTTTTCTTACTGGTTCAGTTATTCCGTTTATAAGGATAGATGATTTGCATACTGTAATCAACGAAGCTTCATTAAAAGTGAGCACAAAGCCTAAAGAATTAGATGCAGTAATTAAAATGATGAAAGATTTAGATACATACAACGAGGTTTTAAAACAAAAAATCACTTTAATAAAACAAGCAAAAAAAGCATTGATGTATAAGATTATCAGGTAATTAAGAGGCTGATTTCTCAGCCTCTTTTTTTACATCTTTTACTAAACTCAGGTAAAAATATAAATAAGAGTCCTAAATGATTTGAGTATAAAGTGTTTGAAATGTTTTTTATGTAAATGACAATAGTTGCCTGCCATTAATAAAGCTATAACTTATTTTTATTATTTGATTTAGCAACATCTTTATTTAACCATTCAATATATTTTGGAAGTTGAGATACTAAATAATAAGGCAAATTCAATAAATGATATTTTTTGCCATTTTGTGTTGTTACTTTAGTTATAGATAATTCTCCGGCATAAAAACGAATTGCAATTTTGTTAGGCGATTCATCCATAAACAGATGTAACGATTTTAGCTTACCCTCTTTCCCCGATTTTACTTCTATTGGTATTAACTTCCCATCATAAGCAATTACATAATCTACTTCGGCAGTTGATGTTGTTTTTTCTCGCACCCAAAAATTTAATGCACTTAAAGCATTGTAATTACTTGCTAATAATTCCTGACCTACCAAATGTTCAATTACTGTACCTTGGTAAACATTATTCAAGTCAGTAGTTCCAATTATTTCTTTTTGTATTCCTGCGGCATAGTTCATTAAGCCTGTATCTAATAATTGCAACCTTGGCGATTTTTGTAACTCAGGTATTATAGGCAATTTAGTATTCGTTGTTGGATAGATTAAACTAAGTAGCAATGCTTTTTCCAATGTTCGCAATGCTTCTCCTATTTCTTTTGAACCATAACCAGACTTGCCGAAACCTTGAAACTTAATGCGCTTTCCCGCTTCAAAATAACTTGCTTTTATAACATGTCTGATTATTTGCACTTGTGTGTTGTTGTGTGCGTACTTCTCTACATCATCCAAGTAAGATGCTATCAGGGAATCATACAAAGTACCTAAAGCGGTGATGTCTTTTGTTTCCGAATACTCTTTAACTATTTCGGGCATACAGCCAATTAAAGCG
>Ga0302194_10000707_pt1 | contig 21506 bp, 43 predicted proteins | sample II_Bog_N1_1_FD_200227 | JGI IMG/M metagenome (GOLD analysis project Ga0302194, IMG submission 200227) | Peat permafrost microbial communities from Stordalen Mire near Abisko, Sweden - II_Bog_N1_1 | ecosystem: Environmental > Terrestrial > Soil > Wetlands > Peat | place: Sweden: Abisko...
CTGCCATTTATGATGCTTTTCTAAAGAAACTTTAAACTTATCTGCATCCCTAACCATGTGTTTACAATTATTACAGTTCGCGTCCAAATCCTGCAATTCTCTGCACATATTAAACCTGTATAGTATTTCGTTGCTCATGTTTTATAAATTAAAATTGAACCTCGATAAGCATATATTTTTTTTGCTTTAACGTCCCAAATATTTCCGTCTTCGTTTAGCGTACAATCAGCAAGTCCCTTAATATAGTTATCAAGGTCTGGTCGTTTTTTACAAGGCATTCCGTTTAAAGATTCTTTTTTCTTTTCGCTCATACTATCAGGAAGTGGTACAAAAAAAACTATATCTAAAGTATCTTTAAGGTTGAAATTCATTTTAAAAGATTGTGAAATCAATTCATTTTTAAACTGCCAATATTGTGTAACTGCTTTTCGTTGGCGTTTGTCTGGGTCTATGTGATTGGGGTTCGTGCGCCACTTATCTGATTGCGTCATGCGTGGTGCGGGTGTTGGTATAACATCAAACAAATAGAACTCACGGGAATAATCTACTTTGTACTTCTCTTCTTTCACTTCAAGTCGAGTGCCTAAATTATGATGGAAAACGCCGAGACTATCTTTCTTACGCTCCATTAGTCGTTCGTGGTTCTTTTGGTATAACTTGTTGCCGCTTGATTTTTGGTTACATTATCTATTTTGTTAAGTATCTCGATTGCTTTGGCTGCATCTTGTTTTGTTAATCCAATTATGCCATCGGTTTCAACAAAGTGGTTTTTTTGACAAAGTAAAAAATCGTTGTCATCATCTAATATACAAAAAGTATAATCTACATCTAACTTATTGCTACGCATCATTTTAAAACTACCGTCTTCATTGTGCAATCGGTACTGTTTATCCATATGGGGATTATCGTGCCACGGGTATTTTAAATTCCTATCTACCCATGTGCCGACTTCATTTCCGCGAATTAATTTTAGATATGATTTTTCTTTTACAAAATCCCAATTTCTAACTGTTTCCCCAATAATTTCTTGTAACATATCTTTTGCAAATCCACTTTCCTCAAGTGTTGCTTTTGTTTTTTCCAAATTTCCAGTTCTCCAAGATGAAGATACGATTATTTTTGCACCCGTTTTTCTAATTATATCATACAGGTTTTCCAAACACGCCCCGTCGAATGTTTGATAGTTTGGAATATTGATTACGCCATCAATATCCATAAAAACGATTTTATTATTTACCATTATTTTTTTCTTTTAATAATATCTTGCCGTACTCCAAAAACATCAAAATCATAGTCTGTTCAGACACCTTATCTGCTTTCAAAATATCTAAGCAATGGTATATGTACTCTTCACTACTCACTCTTCAAAAATTCAGTTATTTTTTAGTGCCATTGGCAACATTAAAAGAAACGGAACACATCTATCCATTTTTAATTCGTAATAATTATATCCTATGTGTATATTTTTGTAATATTCGGTTATGTGTTTTGAGTAATACTCTTCGCTTTGAATAGACCAAGCATTTACCCCTAATTTTTCAGATAAAAACCACTTCTCTAACAATCTACCCGCCCTGCCATTACCGTCCATAAACGGATGTATTTTTTCAAACATTAAATGTATCATGGAAGCATAATAGAATATTTCTTTTTGAGATAATTCTCTGCTGATTAGTTCTTTTATATCAAAAAATAATTTATCAATTTCTTTTTTTACGTATTGAGATTCAACAGCCATGTATTCAATTTTTCCTGAACTAAAAATACCTACTTGCTGATTTCTCAATTTACCCTTTTGGCTTTTTAAAGATAATATGGTGTTGCTTAAAATCTTATGGCACTCTAAAAATGTTTTGATGTTTAATTTGTTTTTCATTGCATAATTATATGCTAATATTAAATCGTCTATTTCGGTCATTTCTTTTGGCTTTGACTTAACCTTAAATTGTTTATTTTTTAAGTATGTGTCAAAATCAATACTATTCCCCTCTATGTTAGAGGAATAAGTTGCAGACGATTTTACGTAATGCTCGAAATCTTCTTTTGAATAAGAATTTTTTGTTCTTAGTTTATTGAAAACTTTAAACCAATCAATGTTCAACTTACTGGAATACTCATTTAAGTATTCGGCAGTTAATATTTTTAAGTGTTTGCTCATGTTTAAAAATAACCAGCCGCATAACGGTTGCTTACACCTTGCTCGAACGAGCTATTGTTACTTGGCTGGCTTATTTTAAGTGTTTTCATTAGGTGTAAGCAATGCAAAGATACGCGTTTTTTAATTGAAAACCTAATTATTTGTTTAACCTTGTTACACTAAACCCTTTTTCTTTTGCCTCGACTGGGTGAAGTTCCACATACGAATGACAGGGCAAACATCCTGATTTAAAATATTTAGTGTCTAATAATAAAGCCCCTGTACGACCTTTTCCGTGATGTACAGAAGTGGCTGTATGCGTACAAATACCCTCTATTTTAAATTCGCATTTAGGGTGGTCTTTCAAGTATTGTTTGCTAACTATTGAGTACAGAGCATCCAATTTTTCACGCTTTTCGCTACGTTTGTTTAATGGCGGTCGCTTAGTTGGCAAACCTTTTTTAGCTCGTTTTTGGGCATCGTTCCCTATTTTGCAAAATCCCGCCTTTACAACTATTATGTTTTTTTTGTTGTGGCAGATGCAAATTCCTTTGTGTGGGCGAAACATGGTTTTTAATATCAATGGTAAATTATTCATATCTAATTCTTTTGGATTACAGATAGCTGCACACAATATGTACTCTTTATTTGTAGGGTTCATGTGGGTTAATTTACAAATTTTATGTCCGTTGGCTTTAACTGCAAAATCTCGCCATTTGATAGTTCTACTAAGGCTACTGAATTATTATCTTTCAATCCAAAAGCATGAAACAGCCCGTCAAATTGATATTCGGTAGCCGTGTATTCAATGGGTTGTACTCCATAGACTACAAACATTTCATCCGTAAATTTGCAGTTATCAACAATCGTTGGCGAATTAAATAGAGTGTTGTTTCTGTCTATCCACCTCCTATATTTAATTTTTCTCATACGCTTTACTTGTAAAATGACACGTACCAATTAAAAATCAACCACCCAATGTTCATCTCTAATCCCACCCCTACGTTTTTATCTGTAAAACCAAAATTAAGATATGGTAAAATATTTACATGGTCAGTTGTTCTAAAATAAAACATCCTATTTATTTTTCTCATCGGTTATTTGTAAAACTCGTGGGTATCAAGATTAGTGTAAACTTTAATCAGGTTGCGCAAATCTTCGCCGCACTTTTCAGCCATTTTACACCTATCCTCCATATCAATAGTTTCATGGCTTTGCAACACCCATTGCTTGTCCATCAGGGCGGACATGAATATTTTGCAAATAGCTTTAAACCCTTCGTCGGTGTATTGTGGTGGAACTTGGTTGTTTGCTTCAAAGTTCCAAATAGTGTTTTCCAATTCTACTAAAACTGGACTAATCTTTTTTCCTATCATGCTTTTAGTTTTTTGTTTTTAAAGTCTTCGCTTTCGGTTACTACAATTGGCTCGACTACCGTACTTTCCTTAGTTAAAATGTTTGTAGTTGTTTTCCTGCCAAAAGCTGTTTCTACGGTAGTGTCCCCATCTTTAATTCCTGTTGTTACGCCAATCAAAACAATAATATCATCCGAGCTAACATAGTCAATACTTGACTTTCCGATAGCTAATAATATTTCTTGCTCTGTAACTTGGTGTAACTGATTTAAGTTTACAAAAACCTCTTTACGCTTTGCTTGCAGTTTTTCAATATCGTACAAGTCGCCTGTAATTGTTTTTTTTGCTTCATTGTAAACCTTATCTATTACTGCACGGGGTATTACCGATAAGATGGCATTACGCATGGCTATTGAGTTTGCGGCATTACCTATAACAGTAACCATGTCGTCTGAAAACCTGCCTTTATGATTAACTATACTTCGTTTCACTTCAACTTTATACGATAGGTTGTTTTCAAGGTCAATGGCTATTGCCTGCCCTGTTATGTATTTCTGTTCAATATTAGTGGTCTTTGCTTCAATATACATATTGCCCCAATTCTGCGCGATAGTTTTAGCCAAATGAACCGTGCAACCAGTTACGGCTTTACCTTCGTTTAATACTGAATATGTACACGATGAAGCTGATTGAATGTCGAGTGTAACTATATCAATGGAGTTCTTTACCGCGCGTTTAATATCACGGGGAAATTGTCGGGCAAGGGCGATTTGGCTGTTTAATTTTGAATCTTGAACGGTAGAAACATCTACTTGCTCAAACTTAACTGTTTCATCTGTGTTTTGTTGCATTCTTATTTCTTTTGAACTGAGCACGGGTATCGAACCCACTACATTGCCTACCAATGCACCAACGCTGAACTCAATTTTGTATTATACTTCCACGCAAACGATGTCTTTGAACGCATCCAGTTCGGCTGTTATCATGCCATCTATTCCGTTCACCTGCATATCTTTTAGGTCGCGGCTTTCTAACCAAACAACAGGGCTTCCTGCATCAGTAAGTTGTACACAAACATCCACTTTAAATGATGTAGGTTCGCTGCCTTTAAAGATAGCCATGTTTAAAACAAACGATTCCTGCAACTCGTGTTCAAGTTTGCTAATCTTAACTTTACCTTGCGCCCCACGGTTATCATTTGAATCTTCAAGTGTTTGTTCTACTTTAGCTTTAAAGTTTTGCAATGCAAGTACAATTTTGGCATTATCGTCTTTATCCGCAAAAAACACGCGGTTAAATTTCAATATTTGCATCAAATCTTTAATCGTAGTTGTTGAACCCGAATTGATTTTGAATGGTGCTAACTGTGGGTTTGGTAAAATAGCCCCCGTTACTTCGTAGTTTTGGGTGTTATTTTGCTCATCTACAACAAGTTTTATAGTACCCACTTGTTTGTCGTAAACTACATGGCACTTGTCTTTATTATGCAACGCTTTTCGTTTCATGTAAAAGTTTGCGGGGGTATTTATAACTCCCGATAAAGTTACTTTGTTCGGGTAAATGATTTTTTCCGCCTCACCTGTTCTAAAGGTTAGTTCTTTTGTTCCATCGGTAACAGCATTTTTGATTGCGCTGTTTTTTGCCGTTTCTTCGTTTTTGTCTACTTCCATGTTTTGTTTTTTTTAAGGGTTATTAGTTATTGTGTTGTTTTACTTTTGTTTGTTTCTCGTGCGGCAATAGACGGCGGCTATGTACTAAAACCCCATTATTATCGTAATAATTCATCATACTTGCATCGTGGTCTTCAAAAAGATACACTTGCTGATTTACTTCTACGTACCCCGTGCGGATATTTGCTAACAGGTATTCGTTATCTTCTACGAACGGCTTTAAAAATGCGTCCGTTTCTTGTTTGAAGATTTTGAACTCTTCCATCTTCTTTTTAATGGCTATCGAGTTTGTCATGTACGACTTTCTCATATCGTTTATCTCCTCTTCCTGAAAGTGCTTTTGAATTGGCATCTCTTCGTCCGAATAGCTGTTTGCCTTTAGCATTGCTTCGCGCTCTGCAAGTGGTGTGTCTTGAAAAATTTTGCTTTCCATACTTATTTTTTAGTTGTTGATTTTTTAGAAGCTGGTTTCGGTGCTTCTTTTGCCGATTGTGGTTTTTTATCTAAAAAGTCTTTTACCGCTTGTATCCCCGTTTCAACTATTGATTTTACCAATTCGTTTTGCCATTCAGATTGTTTGGCATCAATGGTTTGTTGTTTTTGCAACACCAACACCTTATCTGCTTTCAAAATATCTAAGCAATGGTATATGTACTCTTCACTACTCACTCTTCAAAAATTCAGTTATTTTTTCTAATCTGTCTCTAATTTGTTTTGTTTCTCGTATTTTGCTAAACTCGGATTTAAACACTAAAAACCAAAAACTATTATTTTCACTTGGGTATTTTTCCATCATTTGTTTTAAAGCGGCATTATCTGCATCAAAGTACCATTCTTCGTGTGGAAGGTCTGATTTAATGTTTTTCAATAGCTCTGTGATTTGAGCAACCAACAACTCCTGTGCTTTTGGGTCTAACTCCAAAAACCCCTTGTTGCATTGTATCTCACCGCTTGTATGACCTACTCTTATGGTGGTGGCGATGTCTTTTACAAAAACATCATGCCCAAGAACAGATATAGCCTTTCCTTCTTCATAAATGTTTACCGTACAGTTGTTGAAGATTTGGTTTCTGTTTCCGTGTTGCCCATCTGATTTTGGTTCAGGCGTTGTTGAATCTTCGTTGTGAGATTCAAATACTTCGTTTTCGTCTTGCATATTTATTTGTTTTTGGGTTTATATTTGATTATATATTATTCGAGTTTCGGTGAACTACCTAATCTTTAGATTTGGTTTTTTAAGCAACGCATAAACTACTGTTTTACGTTAACGCTTGAAGGCTTGTTCCTAAGCCCAAATTTTTCATTATTTAAAGTTTTTAAATAGTGTAGGGATAGTTCCATAAACAGGCAGCTTTCCGTCCCATTTTTCAAGCATTTGTTGTTGTATAATGTTATCGGTAAGCGTTGCTTGTTTTAATTGATTTGCTTTCGCTTCCCCTGCCGCACGAATAACCATACTTGCACTATCTCCTTTAGCCTCTGCCACATCTTTCTTTGCTTGGGCAATAGACTGCCTTAACTCGTTTTCTTTTTGAATAGCTACCTGTGTAGCTTGTAGTTTAGCGTTTATTGCGGTAATAACACTTTCAGGTGGGCGTGGTGCGCCAATAATGCCAAACTGCTCTATATTAACTCCGATGGACGATACACTTGCTTGTACTTTTTTCCTTACTTCATCTAAAAACTTAGTGTTATCGCCCATAATTTGGTCTATACTGTAAGAGCCGCCTGTTTCGTTAAAGGCATCCCTTGTTACGTTTCTTAGAAACCCATGTGTAAAGCCATCTATATTATCGTTTCTAAATTTTACATAGAAATATGGTACTTTTTCGTATATTAAAGAATAAGAAATAGATACGTCGGCTGATATAACCATATTGTCCTTATTGGTAAAAGTTATTTCTTCGTTATTTGGGCTTCCCTCTGATGCGCTTAGCGTCCATTTTGCCGTCTGCACGTTTGTAGGGTACTCAAATATACTTGTACTCATTGGGTTGTACCACGTAAACCCTGTTGTTGTTGCAACATTATCTACACCCTTATTGTCTCCGAAATTGTGTACCACTATTCCTACTGAACCAGCAGGAATGGTTTTGCAACCAGTTAATACTACTGCCATTGCAGCGATTGTTTTAATTACTTTTTTCATACTTATTGTTTTTTGGTTTTTAGGTTATTTATTTTTGTTTTTATTGCATTGTATGGGGCAATCCCAAGTTTTGATTTGATGCTTATGATTATTAGAACAACAAATGAAACAATTCCTATAATAAAACTCATAGTGCTTTTTTCATTCATTAGCCAAAAAAACCAATCTGTAAGTAAAATGCTTATCACTACCCATATTGTTACTATAATTACTTTCATTTGTTTTGGTTTAAAATAATAGTTTAGTTATCTCTTTTGCGGTGATTTGATTTTTCGCTATTGCGTTTGCGAAACTAAACAATTCTTCGTTTTGTACAACTAAATTTTTATCGTTATATTCACGAATTACTCGCTGCAATTCTTTCATAGAATCTAATTTGTTAGTGGCGGCGTTCAGGTGTCGTTTAGAGGCTTTATATTCTAAATCTTCGGTGTCGGTTTCGGGATTAAAACTTTTTTGTTTTGCCACCTGCTTTGCTACGTTTAGGGCGGCTTCAATCTTTTCGCTTGCATCGTTAAAGTCTTTGCTATCGCGCAATGTTTCAATAACAAGCGAATAAGATACTCTGTTTTTTTCAACCAAATCTCTTAATCGTTTCGGGGCTTTAGCGAAATAAGAAAGGTTGTTTACAAAGGTGGTTGCTTTACCGAACCTCTTTGCAATATCTTTCAATGGGATGCCGTAGTTCTCTAATCTTCGCACCGCTTCGCTCATCTCGATAGGGTTAAGTGGCTTACCCGAATTAGTCGTAACCATATCATAGATAATCTCTTCGTCTGAAATTTTACGGGCATCTACAACTATTACGCGAACCTTAATACTTAAACCCTCTTCGTTCACTAATTTTGTTGCCGCCGCAAGCCTACGGTGTCCGTCAATAGAGAACCATTGCCCATTATTATCGGCATCACGATACCCTCGAATAGGCACTTTGATTCCGTTTTCTCGGATTGAATCTACCAACTCCTGAAATGAGTTGTCTTTGTCCCCGTAGTCGGTTCTAATGTTGCCACCAGCCCTGTTAAGTGGTTTTATGTTCAGTACATCTACTTCCCAATACTTTTGTTGGGTTTCTTCTTTAGTCTCTACTTCTTTTATTTTCATGCTTATTTTTTTGTTTTATTTTAAATTTGATGTACGCCTCAATAGATTCTATCATTTCATGTTTTAATAAACCCTCGATTGCATCGTTCATCATTTTTTGTTTAGACCTACGTTTTTTATAGCTTTTAAAATGGCAAATCATCTTTTGTGTTTGTGTTTTCGTTAGATATGGCAGGGGCTTGTTTTCTACCTTGTGCCGTCATGTCTATTCGCCAGCAATCCAAAGTAGTGAACACTTTTGTTTCACCACTATGTCTATCTTGATATTCGCGCCCACGAAGGTTAAAATCTACATCTACTTCAACCCCTAAAGGTATCTTGTCAATTAATTCAATCCTTGCTTGCGTTAATTGAAATTGGATTACTTGCGGATATTCTTTGTCGTGGTCTATCGTTACAACAAAGTCGCGCTTTGAGAAGTTATCGCTTACCTGAACTACAACTCCTTTTGTTTTTAAAAGTCCCTTTACATTCATGTTTTTAGTTTAAGATTGTTATTAGTTCCGATTTGCTTAATGTGTCCTTGAAGTTATCTAAATTGCCGAGTGCATAAGAATTTTTCATGACTTCAAATTGTGCATAGTCTGGGTAAAAATCATTGTCTTTACACCACTTTAGCATATCCAATCCTGCTCGGTATTGCTCCCTGCCGTATTGCATACTTTCGTCGCTCAAAGCATAAATGCTTATTTGATAAGGGGCTTGTTTTTCACAAGCGGCAAACAAATACGTTTCTCGGTTCAAAAAGTCGGCATAAAAAGCCGCGCTAATCGAATAGCCATAATTATACACATCTTTTTTAAACTTCGTTGGTGATGAATCTAAACAGGTTTTTATATCTACAATTATGCTTTTAGTTTCGTGCATAGAATCTGGTCGCATCTTCAATTTTAAACCCGTTGTTGGGTCTTCCGTGTAGCAGGATAGCTCTCGGTGCGAGTTCTTAATAAGTTCGGTTAATGTTTCGTTCTTCATTGCGTTCTCTGCAATTTTGATAATCATTTCCATTTCATCAACCACAATAACCGTTTTTCCCAACCTTTCGGCATCTATATCAAAGTTTGAAGCATCTAATTTACCTTGCTTTGTGCGCCTATCAAATTTTGGAGATACTATAAAGTTGGTTTTAAACAATTCAGGTTCAAGTACCGCTTCATGCAAAGCCGAGCCTACTGCAAAATGCCTTTTCTCTTCTCTCTCCTTTTCAAATTGTTCGTAGTAGTACATTCGTGGCGACTTCATAAAACTTTTAAGTGCAGATGCAGATACGTGGTCTTTTTTACCTAAGTATTCAAAGAATGTATCCTTAATGTACTCTAACTTATGCCCTACTGGTTTGATTGCTTCTTTTGCCATGATTATTGTATAGGTTGAAATTGCAGTTGTTTTTCGTATTGAGGCGTTTTCACCTTAACAGTAACATTACCATACGTTTTTGAAACGTGGTAATACGGGGCTTTGTCGGTTGGCTCTTCTAACTGGTAATCAAACCATTTAGAAACTTTCTTGCAATCTTCAATGTCGGCTTCATAGGTTAATTTAACCTTAGCTTCGTTTGCAATCAGCAAAACAATATTTAGTGCAACTTTGATTTCTTCTACAAGGTTTCGCGCTTGCGGTTGATTTGTATTTTCGTTTTTCATTCTTATTTACGTTTTTATTTTTTTCGTGTGGATTTTTGTTTTGGTTTGGTTTTAAATATGGCACAATATGTATCTTTACACATATCGCAAGTAATTTTTATCTTCATATTTCTTTCTATCTCTATTAGTGAGTTGTTAATGTGTTTTACCAATCGTTAACGTTGTGAATTTATCGTTAGCGCGAAGGCAATAGTTACCGATAGTAGTAAGTGCAGGAGCTGTTAACGTTGTGAATTTATCGTTAGCGCGAAGGCAATAGTTACCGATAGTAGTAAGTGCAGGAGCTGTTAACGTTGTGAATTTATCGTTAGCGCGAAGGCAATAGTTACCGATAGTAGTAAGTGCAGGAGCTGTTAACGTTGTGAATGAAGCGTTAGAGATAAGGCAATAGTTACCGATAGTAGTAAGTGCAGGAGCTGTTAACGTTGTGAATGAAGCGTTAGAGTTAAGGCAATCGCTACCGATAGTTTTAAGTGCAGGAGCTGTTAACGTTGTGAATGAAGCGTTAGAGCTAAGGCAATAGTTACCGATAGTAGTAAGTGCAGGAGCTGTTAACGTTGTGAATTTATCGTTATAGCTAAGGCAATCGTTACCGATAATAGTAAGTGCAGGAGCTGTTAACGTTGTGAATTTATCGTTATAGCTAAGGCAATCGTTACCGATAGTTTTACATTTTGGTAACAACACCTTAACCAATGAAGGCATATTGTAAAAGCATTTATCTGCCAGTTCTACAACTTTATCATTGTAAAAAACTCCATTTTCTAAATCGGTTTCGTTTACCGATATTAGCACTCCTTTTTTTATTTCCATTTTATTTTTAGGTTAGTTAATTTCAATTCAAAGTGTTTATTTGTATTATTATATTTAAGACTTCATCTACTGAACGCACAACAAAGTATTTTAATCCTTATATTTTCTTTTAGCGTTGGGTTGTAATCAACTTCAAAACCATATAGTAATTGAATTTTTTTGTTGATTAAATCTGATTTAATGGTTAATGTTTTCATTTTTGATTCGTTTTAAATATGGCACAAATATATTCTATGATTATTTGTTTTCCAAATGTTTTATTTAGATTTATTGTAACTTATTGATTTTCAAATTGAAAGATTTAACATTAAAGTTTGTCATTTTCCTCTATATACCTATCAAAATACTCTTTTCTTTTCCTGTCTTGTTCGTTAGGTTTGGCGTGATACGCCTCAACAAATGGTGTTATTATAATACAAATCACCACAGCCAAAAATACAACGTACCCCCAATTATCTAAGTACCAATAGTCAAATTGTGTCATATTATTCTTCTTTATTCATTTGATATTTAACAAACAATCTTTGAACCATCGCATCCTTCATCCCGAATGATTCGATGTCTAAAAAGTATTTACCCGCAAGCGCGGTAAGCTCATCAAAGAACTTCTCTAAATCTTCAATCGTTTTTGTTTTAGGTAACTTTGTTTTAGCATCCATTTGGTCTGATACCACAAACAGTAATTCGTTTTGTTTGTTGGGACTATATTCCTTTAGAGTGTACCTTTTCATCTTTTTTTATTTTTTATGTTGGTAATTACAAAATATTGTTTACCTTTGCAATCAGCAGATTATCTCATCTGACAAAATGGGGTGGCAACTTAAATTTAAGAACAGAAGAGCCTCTAAGCAATTAGGGGCTTTTTCGATTCAATTAATCAACAATGGTTATCAATTCAGTTAATATTCCATAGATGTGTTTCTTATCTCCCTTACGGTGGCTCAATCCTGTACAAGTGCCTTTTGTTTTTTCGGTTACGTACATTATATTGCTTTTTGGTTTAGGTAGGTCTTTGTTTGTCCAGCTTGGTGTTACCAACACTTTTTGACCGAGTTTTAATTGTTTCATGTTATTTAGTTTTAAGTGTGTTAGAAAAATCGTGAATATCTTCTATGTAGTAATCTACTTTCATGCAAAGCATTCCTGTTGTTTCACAAATGCCATTTGGCTTATAACTATCTTTTACGTATTCAAAATCTTCTTTGCAAAAACAAACTTGTGAGCCATAATTAGTAGTATCTAAGCCATCAAGTAAATACGCTTCTTTGCCGCCTTTAAAATGAGCAAACCCAATAACCTCATATTCTTGTCCCTTTTTTGGCAACAAATGGTCGTCCCCGACTTTCAAAATAGCTTGAACTACCTCGGAACTACTTTTTGTATAATCTTCCTTGATGCAGCGTACAATCATTTTAATTTTCAGTTTCTGTTTTTAATTTTTCTAAAATGTACATACCCGTGTTTTCGTGTTTTTTATCCAGTAATGAATAATTCAACAACTTCTTAATTTTTTTCTCTTCGTCTGCCGAATACCCCGAAAGTATTATTGCTTTAGAACTATCAATTTTAAGTGATGTGAAATTGTTTAAATCAATAAAATAAAAGTCTTTTTGCAGGTCAAGGTTATTTACTATTGCTTTTGCCTTTAAAAATATTGAAGATTGCAACTCATCTATTTCTTTTTGCAGGTCTTTGTCGAACTCTAAATAACCACAGATTGTTCTTTGAGAGTATATTACCGTTGCGTGGTTAAACCCGAAATGCTCCCCAAGTCTTTTTAATGTTATCTTCGAGTTCTTCAAAATCAGATACATACTTACCTGCCTAACTTTTACAATCTCTTTTCTACGGGTGAATAGCTTTAGGCAATCGAGGTCTTGGCAATAATACTTGCATACAACCTGCTTCACAAAATCAACTAAGGCGTTCTCATAAGCCAACTTTGAATTGCTTACTATTTCCTTTTCTACTTTGTTCAGGGCAATTAAATCAACTGTTTTTAACTTGTGTTTCATCCTTATCTGTTTTAATTTATTGTTTTTCGATTTCTACTTTCACTTGCTCCCAAAATTCAATCGTGGATTCGGGTTCGTAATTTTCGGGTTGTTCTTTTTGCAGCTTTTCGTCTATCCAAATTACGGGTAGATTTAGTATTTCTTCAATACATATTAGAGCGCATTGTTTGGATTTTTCTGTTTCTTCCTCATCTTCTTCCTTACATGGCAAAGGATAGCCACTAATATCTACAAGCAATCTAAACTTATCAATTATCTGTATTGCTTTTTCTTGTATGGTCATATCTATTTGTTTTTAGTTTAGTGAAAGCTCGTCTGTTCCGAGCCGCCATCGTGTTAAGAGTTTAGGCATAATACACGCAATGCGCCTATAACTATTGTTACATAGTGTTTTTGTTTATTTGTTCTTAGGTTTTGATTCGTCAATTAATTGTTTTATCCTTTCTAAATCTTGTAGTTTCATTACTTCTTTATTTTTCTCTCGTGCGCTGTTGGCTCTAATTTGCTCTACTTGCTCGATGCGGGCGTAGTTTTCGTGGTCTTTATATTTTCGGTGTTCGTTTTCACTTCTATTTATTGCCCACGACATTTTATTATCGCAATATTCACGTACCCAAGAAAATATTATTGCTCCGTCTAACCTATCATATAACTTCCCGTACTCCCCAAGTTTAGCCTTATTGAAGCATAGCTTTAGGTCGGCAATGCTTATTTCGGGAAATTCATCTAAAATCAATTCTACCGTTGCTATTACTTGTTCTTTGTTGAAGGTTTTGCCTACATTAAAGAACTTAACTATATCCACAACCAAAATGGTTAAAATATCTGTTGAGGCATTTACGCCAATTTCTTTTTTCATAAGCCCCAATGTGGGGGTATTAGCCTCCGACACTTCGGAATATTCTTTAATTTTGAGTGCCTTGTAGGTTTCTTTCGGATTGTTTTGCCATATCTGTAAGTTCGTCTTTATTAGCATCAGATGCTGATTTGTACTTGGTGGTACTGGTAAGTTTTTCTCTCCCATTCTTAAAGCATTTTAAAATTTGATTTATGTTTTGGTTTATTTGACTAAGGTTTATCCCTCTAATTAAGTACACATCCAAAATATCCCAATTATCAAGAATAATTTTGAAGAGGGCTAATGTACTAAATTTTTCGTTTTCTAATGTTGATAAATGATTTAAAATTAGCTTTAGGGCTTTGCCGTCCGTGGCTAATATTCGGGGCTTTATCTTAAACCTTTTTTCGTACCACTCAAAATAGTAGTCCATGCTATCCGTGTAATACGGCTGCTTTGGCTGTTTCTTTTTATCGTTTATCTCAAGTAGTTTTTTGGAGTAGAAAACACCATTGTCGTCTATCTTCAATACCTTATTGGTTATAAGCTCTTGTAGTATTGTTTCAACAATATCTTTTGGTTTGTTAATTAATATATGAATTTCACTTTCAGTTATTATATTCTTGTTTCTATGCAAGAGCTTACCTTTTTCGGGGCTTTTTCCCATGAGGCATATAATATTTATCCAAAGCCCATGTGCCTCTAAGCTGCACTTTTGAAGTGCTTTGTCGGTAAGCCAAGCGTTTATGTGGAACTCTAATTTTTCAAACCCCATATTAAAACAGTTTTTGTTGGTTTTTTGTTCTTTCTGCTAAAACCTTATTCGTATATTCCATAACTCGCCTATATTTTTCTTTAGCGTCATATCTAAGGTGGCATTGTTGGCACATGGCTTTAAGTCGTTCATCTTTTACATCCCAATTAGTTTCATCGTGGTCTAAATGCGATATGGTTAAAACTATCTTAACTTCATATTCAAAAACAGACCCTTCTCTTCTTTTAACTTTAGAGTAATTTTCAACCCCACAAACCTCGCAACAATTATTAGCTCTTTGTAATATCCGTGGGCGTATTTCCGTTTTCCACGTTGGGGGATATTTTTTATAATCTATCGGCATTCTTAAACCATTACTATTTCGATATTCAAAACACCGTCTTCAAACTTATGCACGACGTTGTTTACTATCCTGAACTTGTATCTGCACCAAACAAGTTCCCCTTCTCGTGGTAGTGGTGCGTTGCTTGGGTATTCAACCAATTCTTGACCTGTATTATCGGTAGTGGTTTCTTTCCACGCCAATTTAACCGAAATTGTTTTTGCCTCCATGTTTTAGTTATTGTATCTAAAATTCCTGACATACTCCCAAAGCTAAAGCATTTGGGGTTCTAAAACCCACGCACAGCCTACTGGCTCACGTTTTCGGTTTAAGGCAATGCCCTTGCCTAAAATATTTTTTGCTGCATTGTGGTCTGCGTTGCTTATGTGTCCGCAGTTTTTACACACAAATTCGCTTTGACTTATTCTGTTTTTTGCATCTTTTACGCCACATTCGTTGCAGGTTTGGGAGGTGTATTTTGGGTTTATTCGCACCACGTTTGTTTTGTAGCTCAACATTTCCCGAAACATCCCCCAACCTGAATCCAAAATAGATTTATTCAACCCTGATTTCGCCGATTGCCCGTTGCGCAAAAATTTACCGCTTTCATCCTGTTTTGGTTTGCAAGATTTTGTCATGTTTAGGATTTTCAAATCTTCAACAAAAACCGTGTGGTACTTTTTTGCCATCTTCGTGGATTCTTTATGCAAGAAATCCTTTCTAATGTTCGCGATTTTGTGGTGCAACAAACCAACTCTCAACGCCTGTTTTTTCCAACGATTACTTAATTTTTTCTTCCTCGCAAGACTTCTATTTTCAATACGAAGTTGTCGCTCGTATTTTTTGAAGTGCTTTGGATTCTCAATTAAATTGCCGTTGTTATCCACGCAAAAATAAGTTACTCCCATGTCAATCCCGCAAACTTGGCTCTCGTCAGGGTTCTGAATGGTTTTACTTATTTTGTCGCAGACAATGCAAACAAAGTAGCCAGTCGGCTCTTTTATTATCGTCGCTGTTTTTGGGATGCCTAAAATCGGCGCATCCTTAAACATTCTTAATTCGCCTATCTTTGGTAGTTTTATTTTGTTTTCACTTACTGAAACAGATTTAAGTATAATAGATTTGTAGTTTCTTTTCGACGCAAATTTCGGAAACCCACCTCCTTTATGGCAAGTTCTAAAAAAGTTTTTATACGAAATATCAAGCCTTTCCATTGAGTTTTGAAGGGTTTGCGCGGGTACATCTTTAATCCAATCAATGTCTTTTAGGTCGGTTAACTGCTTCATCAACTCAAATTTGTTAACCGACTTTTGTAGGTTTTTGTACGCTTCAATTCTAATTTCCAACCCTAAATTATAAACCACACGACACGCGCCAATCCAAGAAGATATGCGGGCTTCTTGGGTTTTGGTGAGTATCAGTTTTCGTTTATAGGTTAGCATTATTTGTTTTTTTGTTCTTCGATGTACTTTTTAATTGTTGCCTCTGAAATATGACCAACTGATTCCGCAAAATAAGAACGTGTCCACAAACAAGGCAATCTACTTTTTAATGATACGCCGTGTTCGTTTTTCTCCATTTCAGTTTCTTCACAGAACTTGATTTCGGTTACTATGTTTGGCATACTATTTTCGTTTTAAAATATTAAGCGGCTTATCTAAATTCAAATCAATTATTTTTTTATCTACTGCAATAGCGGCTTCTTTTTCTGTTGCGTATCTGCCCAAATGCACGGTTGTTTTGTTTAACCAAATAGCGGCTTGCCACGGATTGTTTTCCGCCTCTTTTAAACGAGATTTGCTCCCTGTTTGGCTCGTTTTTGTTACACCATAGTATTGTGAAGATTTACTTGTCATACCCTTTTCAAAATGTTTAGCGGTCTATCTATGTTCAACTCTAATACTTTCTTGTCGTAGGCTATTGCCGCCTGATGTTCCGTTTCGTGATACCCAAGAAAATACTTTTTGTGGTTATCGTCATACAGGTTAGCCGTCCAAGATTTCTCTATACTCCGCAATATCTCTCCTTTACATCCTGTTTTACGAATGAATCTTGAAACACCTAAATACTTGCTTGACTTAGCCACTTCTTAATTGTTAATTTTATTTTCCAAATAGGTTATTACTTCATTACACTTAATGTGTTTTGGATTGAAAGAATCATTTAACAAATCTGAATCACATCCCATTGCAACTACTATTCGTTCACCAAGTCCGTCTTTTATGCCATTCCAATAATTTAAGGCTAATTCAAGTGCTGCTAAATATGTGCCACCCAATAATGTTTTTCTTAAAATAACTCTATTTTGCTCTATTGTTTCCTCCGCCAAAACATCGGATTGTTTTTTAAAATCTATTGGTGTGTATTTGTATTCTTTCATTTTGTGGATTTTTGCTCCGCAAAAAGATTGCGGGGGCGTGAACTTATTTCAGGTCTATGAAAGCCTCATCAATGTACCCAAACTTCTTTGCGGCATCCCTTGATTTTTCCGATGAATCGAAGCAAAGGCGCGAAGCGGAAGCCGTATCCGCATACGTATTGACGCAATCCGCAGCGTGGAAATCGAAGCCCGACGAAACATCATACCAGTTGTAATATCTTCGGTCATCTTTTGTAAAGCGTTTGCCTTCATTATAAACCTTAGATATGCGTACCTTTTGTATAAAGGCTTTTACAACATTCATATCCTCTTCCGTAAATTTGTCTAATACTATTACATCTTTACTTTCGTCTGTTCCTAAAATAGTAAGAATGTCGTTGTAATCATTAACGCGCTCCATAATAGTCTTTGGTTTGTTGGCATTATCAATAGCGTCTATTTTCTTTTTAAGTTCTTTGGATTCATTGGTTAATTTTTCAGCCGCTTTTTGTTTATCTGATAATTCTTCCTGTAACTGTTCTTTTGTTTTCATGGGTTTATTTTAAATATGGCACAAATATATTCTACGATTATTTGTTTTCAAAATGTTTTATTTAGATTTATTGTAACTTGTTGATTTTCAAAATGAAAGATTTAACAATTATTTACTGGAATTACTTTATTTGTTTTTAACCCTCTCTACCAATAAGCCAGTTCTTATTCGGTATTTCTTTGTTTTTGTTGTAAATAACTTTAGATGCCACTTCAACTAATCTTAGGTTTTCTATATATTCAGATACAGGCTTCTTTTTTCTTTTATTACTGTTAACTAAGTAATTAAACTCTTTCACGTCGTCTTTCTTTATACCCTGTACTGTAAAACCTGTTTCAGTAAATTGCACAAATGGTATTGCGCTGAAAGTAGAAGTATATCCATGCTTTATAAATATGTTAATTACATCCTGTAAAGCGTTTCCTTCATTTTTCACATAAATACCGTCCACCCAATAAAAAACAAATTTATTTCCTAATGTTTTGGCTATTTCCCTCATAATATCAGAAACGTGTTTACATATAGCAAACCAAAGGTTTTCTGTTTCAGTTGAATGTATGGGTTCGTCTCTTTTAAATTCTTTGCCATCAAACGTCCAAACGTCTTTTACTTTTGCTAAACTACCTAATGCAGCCAGTCTAACTATTTTACCAAGTTTCAATCCTTTGTTATAAAGTTTCTCATCAATAATTCCTAAAATTAAAGCAGTAGTCCAATAGCAAGCCGTTATATCTACATAGTATAAGTTTTCTATTCGCTCACCTACTTGGTAGTCCATTACCTTTATATAGTCGATTTGCTCTGCTTTAAAATCATTATCTATAAAATCAATTGCTACACCAGTTTTATTTACGTGGTTTTTAACCGATTTAATGAAATTCAAATCTTCAATTGTAAAGCCACCCTTATAAGCCTTTTCATTATACATGGTGCTTTCGAGTTCGTATGAATTACCAGTCTTTCTTAAAACGAAGGGAAACCCTGTTTTATATAAAAAGTTGCATTTATCTTTTAATATCTTAACCTTTATTCGTTTTGTTTCGTCCGCACTATTCAATATATCAAGTTTCTTTTTATCTTTTCTTTCTTGCTCGGCTTTTTCATATATCTTCTCTATCCAAGCTGGGGTAGTGCTTTTCTTTTCTTTAGAAACTGTTTTTTTGTTTTTAGATGTATTTGCTTTGTTTTTCATGTTAATCTGTTTTTAAATGTAGGTCATATTTATCTAAAAAGTCTATAATATTACAGATAGATGTTTTACCCAAATCCCGAATTTTAAGTAAATCCTTTATTGAATAATTACACAAATCTTTTATTTTAAACCCATTACCCCTTGTTCTCCAAATGCAATTACGAATCCGAATTGGTAAATCAGTTTTACTTATTTCTGTATCTAAAATAATGTCTCGTTTTGATACGTATTCTTGTTTTATATTTTCTTCCTCGAAAATAACAATACATTCTTTTAACCCTTCCCATGTTTTGAATAAAGGTAAAAGTTGAATCTCCTTGTAAAGTTTCTTTTCTTTTTCTTGAAGTTCATGTATCGTTTTTTCGTTCATACTATTCTACTGTAATTGTTCCCGTTATATTATTTATGGTTATTTTAACCATTGGTGTCTTCACTTCTTTATTTCTTTGAGATGCAGTAACCTCTGCTATAAAATCGTCTAAAGCCCATATAGCAGTTTGGAAATTAGTTTCTAATGGAATTGAATCCCCGTTAATCGTTAAAAAATCATATAGCCCTGAGTTCATTAAACTTTCTATTTTTTTCCTTGCTTCCCATATAGTAGTGTATTCATGTGATATGTTTTCAAACTCATCGGTTGAGTACATTAACTTACCATTTGATTGCTCTGTTATAGGTAGCTTCATAGCCGCGCTTATGTCTCTTATAAGGGCGTTTGTTTTGCTTATCTCGGTTATATACTTGTTTCGGACACCCCTATCCATGTCCCTATCTCCTTTTAGTATCTTCTTTATTTTGTTTATCCTTATTATCAACTTCATTCGCTCATGCTTTAGTTTAGCATATTTCTTACCACACCTGAATAACTTAACATTTAAGCTGTCAATCTTTTTGTTGATGCCTTTTAGTTTGCTTTCTGATTTTTCAAAGTTCTTTTCGTCTAATTTACCCGACTGCTGGTCTTTTATTATTTTAGTCCTTCGTTGGTGATATTTATGTCTTTCTTTTCTATGTGATGCACAAATTTCAATTTTACTCCTTCGCTTTGCCATAAAATCAATAATTTTTTAGTTTTTCTTCTGTTGTTAATAAATTCATGCTTAATGTTTGTTATTTTATTTGCAATTATAGTTTTAATTTTTAAGTAAACGCTGCGAGCCTTGATTTCATTGATATTTTTTTATTTTGTGCTAAAAAACACCGTTTTTAGACCTGTTTTTAGCTTGTTTTTTATCGTTTTTTATTTCCCATGTAAGCCTTTGCCAGTATGGTTTGTAGCTATATTATATGTGTTATATTCAAGAATTTTTTTGCGATTTTCGCCTTTTTTCAGCCCCCTGTTTTCAGGGGGTGCTGTTTTTATTTTTGGTGATTTTTTAGGTAAAATTTTGATGTTTTTTAAGCAAGAAACGCTTGTAATTTTTGGCTCAAAATTGGCGTTTTTTTCATTCATTTTTTGGTGGTTTTTTGGGGTAGTTTTTGAGTGCATTTTTTTGGTTTAAAACTGATTTATTTTAACGGGCTTTGCCTTTAATTATTTCCGAAGCAAATATTTTTTTGTGCCATTGTGTCATAATTCCACCCCGTACCTTTTAGCAATTCCTACTAATTTATTCCAAGCGAACTTCCCTACCCCAGCTTGCTTACAAAAATCAACCTCATTAAGTTTGGCTAAATCCCTAACTTTAGGTCTTTTACCAAGTTTCAGGTTAAGTAGTGCGGCTTTTATATTATCGGGGAATATAATAGATTTGAATAGTGGATAAGAGCCAAGTGGTTTACCTTTGAAGGTGTAGGGGGGTGGAATTTTAAGGGTTGGACGGTATTTCTCCCTGTATAGCTTTATAGCCTCCGTTCTTGCAAAACTATTGAAAGGGATGGTGTTTATATGCTCTCTCATAGCTTTAAGTTCAGGGCTTTCGTTCTTATTTCTTTCGGCTATGTGGGCTTCTAAAGATTTTTTACCTTCGGCATCAATTAGGGTGTTTCTTTCCCTGATTGCATCCAAAACAAACGCATTCGTTACTCGTTTTTTGATAGGTTGGCTTTTCAATTCTACTTTCATTTATTCTGATTCTTTAATTGGTGCGCCATTTTTATAGTCATTTTACTAATATATAATCTGCATTAGGTGCTATACAAATTAGTATAGTTTTGGGCGTTACGGTGTAAACTGGTGATATATGATGCTCGTATTGTCCGTCTATCCATTCCACATAAAAATAACTCCATTTAAGATTCATTCTTTGAAAAAAACGCATTAATTCAACTACCCTGTGCAGTTTTTTTGTGCTTTTACCTACCTTCATTTTTTTCTGCCCCTCCCGCTAATTTTCTGTACCTGAACGGGTGTAATTACCGATAACACATTTTCTTTAAACCATTGTCTTTTGCCCCTTGCGGCAGAGTTGTAGCTAACCTTGTAGTGTTCGCACACACCTCTAAGGGATGTAAACCCCGTGTCCTGTGTTATGCCGTCTATATTCATAGTGTAAATTATCATATCTTGTTTTTAGGTGCTTTTTTTGCTCCGCAAAAAGGTTTCGGGAGTATTACCAAATGAATTGTTCCCATTCGCATA
>Ga0302194_10000718_pt1 | contig 21364 bp, 19 predicted proteins | sample II_Bog_N1_1_FD_200227 | JGI IMG/M metagenome (GOLD analysis project Ga0302194, IMG submission 200227) | Peat permafrost microbial communities from Stordalen Mire near Abisko, Sweden - II_Bog_N1_1 | ecosystem: Environmental > Terrestrial > Soil > Wetlands > Peat | place: Sweden: Abisko...
GGAAAGCTGAAGTAGTCGAGCAAACCGGCCCGGCCGGCCGGGTCCTGTCCGCTGACAAAACCGGCATCGTCGTCGGCTGCGGAAAAGGCGCGCTGCGGATTCTGGAATTGCAGCGCGAAGGCGGCAAGCGGCTGCCGGCGGAACCCTTTCTGGCCGGCTGCCCAATCAAAGCCGGCGAAATTTTCGGCTAAAGCACTTTCGCCGCATCGCGCAGGCCGGCGGCGTAGGCTTCAAACACGCGGCGCATTTCGTCGCGGACGGCGCGAAAAGATTTTAGAATTTCCTCGTCGCTGCCGGTCGCCTTGGCCGGATCAAAGAATGGCCAGTGATGGCGGTTCACCTGGCCGGGAAAAATCGGGCACGCCTGATCCGCATGGCCGCAGACGGTGATGACGGTATTCACCGGCTGCTCCAGAAATTCTTGCAGAGACTTCGAGCGGTGGCCCGAAATATCGATACCCACCTCGGCCATGACTTGGATGGCGAGCGGATGGACGAAGCCGGCGGGTTTGGAGCCGGCGCTCTGAACCTTGGCGAGGTCGCCCAACGCGGCGCGCAAAAAGCCTTCGCCGATATGACTGCGACAGGAATTGCCGGTGCAGAGAATGAGGATGGTGGGTTGGGAATTCGGGTTCATTCGTTTGAATTCGCGGTTGAAAGTTTTTCCTGATACCAGCCGCGCGACTGGTTGCAGATTTTGCAGACGGACAGCATCACCGGCACTTCCACCAGCACGCCGACGACCGTCGCCAGCGCCGCCCCGGAACCGGCACCGAACAGCGTGATGGCCACGGCCACCGCCAGTTCAAAAAAATTGCTCGCGCCAATGAGCGCGCCCGGCGCGGCGATATTGTGCGGCACGCGCAGCTGGCGCATGAGCAGATAGGCCAGCGTGGAATTGAAATAGACCTGAATAACAATCGGCACCGCCAGCAGCAGCACCGCCAGCCAGCGCGTCGTCAAATTCTCCGCCTGAAACGCGAAGATCAAAACCAGCGTCAGCAACAATGCCAGGATCGTCACCGGCTGAAACTTCGGCAGAAAAGCTTTCGCCAACCAATCCTGGCCGTGCGATTTGAGCAGCAGGTTTCGCGTCAGCCAGCCGGCGGCGAGCGGAATGACGATGAACACCACGACGCTGGTGATAAGCACTTTCGCCGGCACGATGACATTCGCCACGCCGCAGAGAAACATCACAATGGGCGCGAAGGCGACAAGCATGATGAGGTCGTTCACCGCCACCTGCACGAGCGTATAAACCGGGTCGCCGTCGGTGAGATAGCTCCAGACAAAGACCATCGCCGTGCAGGGCGCGGCGGCGAGAATGATGAGGCCGGCAGTGTATTCCTTCGCCAGTTCCGGCGAAATCCACGCGCGGAAAACGTGCGCCATGAACAGCCAGCCGAGAAACGCCATGCTGAACGGTTTCACCAGCCAGTTGACGAACAGCGTAACCGCCAGACCCTTCGGTTTTTTGGCGATCCCGCCGATGGCGGTGAAATCCACCTTGAGCATCATCGGATAAATCATCAGCCAGATGAGCACGGCGATGGGCGCGTTGACGTGCGAGCCGGCGACAAATTCCAGCTTGCTCAAATCCGCCGTGCAACCAGGCGCACCTTTGCCGAAGGCGACGCCGACCACCATGCAAAGAAAAACCCAGACGGTCAGGTAGCGCTCAAAGAACGCGAGGCGTTTGGGTGAGGATTCGCGGTTCATGATTCGCAGCAGTTGCTGCCGCAGCATTCCCCCGCTGGTTTTACGGCCTGAACTTCCAGACTCGTGAGGTAGTCCGAAGCCTTTGCGCCCGCGGGCAGCAGCTCAATGATTTTTTGGTAAAGCGGATCTTCAAAATCCAACATCGCCTCGATGTAGTCAGATTTCACCTTGAGCACGATGGCGGACAGACCGGCGGCCTTCGCCAGGCGACCGGTTTCGGAAACCAGCGCCGCGCCGGCCACGCAGCCGACGAGCGTCTCGACGATTTTCAAAACCTCCGGCGGCAGCGGTTTGACCAGCGCCATGTCGGAAACCGCCACGCGTCCGCCGGGTTTCAAGACGCGCGCCATCTCGCGCCAGACCTGCGCCTTGTCGGGTGAGAGATTGATGACGCAGTTGGAAATGATGGCATCCACGGAATTGTCGGCCACCGGCAGGTGCTCGATTTCACCGAGCCGAAACTCGACATTGTTCAAGCCGGTTTCCTGGCGGTAATGCGCGATGTTCTTGCGCGCCTTGCCGAGCATTTCCGGCGTCATGTCCACGCCCATGGCGCGACCGCCGGCTCCGACCTTGCGGCCAGCGATGAACACGTCAAAGCCGCCGCCGCTGCCGAGATCAAGGACGGTCTCACCGGGCTTCAGCGCGGCGAGCGCGGCGGGGTTGCCGCAGGAAAGCCCCATGTTCGCGCCTTCGGGCAACGCTTGGAGTTCCTCGACGGTGTAGCCGAGTTCGCGCGCCAGCTGGTCAGCCGCCGGCGGCGCGGAACCGCAGCAGGACACACCGGGACTGCAGCAGCCGGCGGCGGTGTCCTGTGCGATCTTGGTATAGCCCTCGCGCACCAGCTGGCGCAGGGAATCGGTTTGTAATTCGGTTGGAAGTGGTGAATTCATAAATCAGCAGCATTTCTGGCGGCGGCAAATGACGGCGAGGTCCGTCTGCAAAATCTGCCGGAGCTTCTGCGCATCGGCCTTGGTTTCAGCCATCTTGGCGAGCGACTTATGAACCCAAGCCAGCGCCTCGCGGACGGCCACCGGCGCAGCCGGGTCCGGCAGCCGGTAATAAACCCACCGCTCCGACTTGCGCGACAGGATCAGCCCCGCGTGGTGCAGGATGGAAAGGTGCTTGGAGACGGTCGAGGGGGCGAAGCCGAACAGCTCGGTGATCTGGCAGACGCACAGCTCGCCGCGCCGGAGCGCGAGCAGCATCCGCACCCGGTTCGGGTCGGACAACGCCTTGGTGATGGCCATGAATTCACGCATTAATTAAGTTATTTCGCTTAATAACGAAATGATGTTCGCACCTTTTGGGCCCGGCCGCAAGGGTTGTTTGTAATGCAGCCGCGGTCACAGCCAGCCGAACGCGCGGGCGAGATGGACCAGCACATAGGCCACGGCGGCGCTGGCGGGCAGCGTCAGCACCCACGCCCAGAGGATGCGTTCGACGACGTTCAGCTTGAGCGCGTTAAAACCTTTCGCACAGCCGACGCCCATGATGGAGGTGGTGATGGCGTGCGTGGTGGAGACGGGCATACCAAACATCGCGGCGGTGAACAGCACGCTCGCGCCGGTGGCTTCCGCCGCGAAACCGTGAACCGGATGCAGTTTCACCATTTTATGGCCGAGCGTCTTGATGATGCGCCAGCCACCGGCGGCGGTGCCGGCGCACATGGTCAGCGCGCAAAGAATCGTGATCCACGCCGGAATGAATTGCGCCTTGAGGTCGGGCGCGGGCGGCTGGTAGCCGAATTGCAGCCACGCCGGCAGATGCTTGATGACCCAGACCACGGGCGGCTGGTAGCCGGCGGGCGTGCCTTCAGGCGTTTGCAGCCACGCAAGCCAGCCGGGCGCGGACAGCAACAGCCCGGTTTTGGTGGCGACCACAAGCGCGAGCGTGATGATGCCCATGGTTTTTTGGGCGTCGTTCGTGCCGTGGGCAAAACCCATGTAGCCGGCGCTGAACAATTGCAGCTTGCCGAACGTGCGGTTGACGGTGACCGGCCGCCAGTTGCGCAACAGGAAATACAGCAGGCCCATGAAAAGGAAGCCGATGACAAAACCAGCGATGGGCGAAGTGATCATTGGAAAGATGACCTTCCAGAGAATGCCTTTGCTTTTCCACCAATGTTGCTTGTCGGGGATGGACCAGATGATGGAAGACCAGTGGCCGGAGGCCGCCAGCACCGCGCCGCACAGGCCGCCGACGAGCGCGTGCGAGGAGCTGGACGGCAGCCCGAACCACCACGTCAGCAAACTCCACAGGATGGCGGCGACCAGCGCGCAGCAAATCACCGGCATGGTGGCCACTTGCGCGTCCACGAGACCGGAGGCGATGGTAGCCGCAACGGCGGTGCCGAAAAAGGCGCCGATGAGATTGGTCACGGCGGCGAGCATCACCGCCTGGCGGGGCGTGAGCACCTTGGTCGAGACGACAGTGGCAATGGAATTGGCCGTGTCGTGAAAACCGTTGATGTAGGTGAACACCAACGCAATGAAAATGACGAGCAGGATGAGGAACATATTCAATGCGAAGTGCGGAGTGCGGAGTGCGGAGTGGAAACGGCGGGCGACTTGGCACGGCAGGCGGCGCGAAAATTGGCTCCTACCAAAGTGCCGGAACGTAGCAGTTGTCGGCCAAGGACATTGCACTTTTTGCCCGGAGGCAAAGCTTCAACCAGAGTGACGACTTCCATGGCAAACAGCTTCGTGCGTTGCTTCAAATTGTCATTGTTCATAGATGGCTCGGCGAAGTGATTCCGCACTCCGCACTCCGAATTCCGCATTTCAAGAGTTCTTGAGGACGATGTGCATGACCACGTTGCCGGCGTCATGGCAGCGGTCCACGACTTTTTCCATCAGCTCATAAACGTCGCGTACGACGATGGCGCGGATGGCGTCGTATTTGCCGCCGTAAAGGTCCCGCAGCAGCTCGTTCATGTACTTGTCCGACTCGACCTCGACGAGCTGGAGGCGGTCATTGAAGGTTTTGAGTTTTTCCATGTCCTCCATGTGGCGCAGTTGCTTGACCATTTCGTGAATAGCGACGGTGGCCTTGGTCATCATGTCCGCCTGCCGGGAGAAATCAATGCCGTCCAAATGCGGCCCGGCCATCACGAGGCGCTCGGCGAGTTTTTCGGCGGCCTTGGGAATGCGGAACAATCCGCGCGCCAGCGTCTCGATGTCCTCGCGGTCCAGGCCGGTGATGAAAGTTTTCACCAACTCGGTGCTGATGGTCTCGGAAATTTTCTTTTCCTTGCGGCGGGAAATGATGAGGTCGTCGTGGTTCTGGGTGTTGCGCGGCGATTTCATCAGCTCGATGACGAGCCGGACGCTTTCGTGGGATTCCTGGGCGGCGGCTTCGAGCAGTTCCTGAAAGCGGTCGCCCTTGCTGAAAAATTGCTGGATGGAAAACATACGAACCCGGATTCTTGCAAAGAAGCATCCGGCGCGCACGAAAAAACAATGATGCCAACGCAACCCGCGGCGCCCTTGACGGCAAGGGCTAAGGAAAATCCGCGCTAGTTTTTGAGGGTGTGCCGGATGTCCTGCGCCTCGCAGAGATAAACCACTTCTTCGGCAATGTTCTTGGCATGGTCGGCGATCCGCTCCAGACTTTTGCTGGCGACGATCCAGTGCAGACAGCGGGCGATGGTGTCGGGATTTGACATCATGTGCTGGGCGAGCTGCTGGTGAATCTCCTTGTTGAGCGCATCCACTTCCCGGTCGCGCGGAATCAGGGCGCGGGCGGCGGTGGAATCACGATGCACAAACGCGTCGAGCGCATCCTTGACCATCGCCAATGAAAGGCTGGCCATCCGATTGACGTCGAGATTGATTTTAACCGGCGGCTCCTGCGCCAGGTCGCGGGCGCGCTTGGCGATCTTGGTGGCCTCGTCGCCGATGCGCTCGAGGTTCTGCGAAACTTTCATGGCCACGGTGACGAGCCGGAGATTGCTCGCCAGCGGCGCCTTGGTCAGCAGCACAATGGCCATCTCGTCAATCTCAACCTCGAACTGGTCAATGATGTTGTCGTCCTCGCGCACGCGCACGGCCAGATCGTAATCGCGCTGAACCAGCGCCTGCACGGACTGGTTGACGGCGGTCTCGGCGCGGCTGGCCATCAGCAAGATTTTTTGTCGCAGCGCATCGAGGCCCAATTCAAAATGATTTTCCATAACTTTTGCTTTTGCGAAAAATTACCTCAACCGAACCGGCCTGTCACATAATCTTCCGTCTGTTTTTTCGCCGGGTTGGTGAAGATCTTGGCGGTGGTGTCATATTCAATCAGTTCGCCGAGGTAGAAAAAGGCGGTGAAATCCGAGATGCGCGCAGCCTGCTGCATGTTGTGCGTGACGATTACGATGGTGAAATCTTTCTTCAACTCCAGAATCAATTCCTCGATATGCGCGGTGGCGATGGGATCGAGCGCGGAGGCCGGCTCGTCCATCAAGATGATTTCCGGCCGGATGGCGATGGCGCGGGCGATGCACAGGCGCTGCTGCTGGCCGCCGGATAAACCAAGCGCGCTGGCGTGGAGCCGGTCCTTGACTTCATCCCACAGCGCGGACTGCTGGAGGCTTTTCTCCACGGCGGCGTCGAGCTCGGATTTGTTTTTCAGGCCATGCAGCCGCAGGCCGTAGGCGACATTTTCGTAGATGGATTTTGGAAACGGATTCGACTTTTGGAACACCATGCCGACCCGCTTGCGGAGTTCGATCACATCCACCTCCGGGCCGTAAATATCGTGCCCGCCGATTTTGATGGCGCCCTCAATGTGGACGCTGTCAATCAGGTCGTTCATGCGGTTGAGGCAGCGCAGCAGGGTGGATTTGCCGCAACCAGACGGCCCGATGAAGGCGGTGACGACCTTTTCGCCCAGCGATACCGAAATATTCTTGAGCGCCTTGCTGGTGCCGTAAAACAGCGAGAGCGATTCGATCTGAATGAACGGCCCGGCCGGCGAAAGCGTCGGCTTCGCCGCGGCGACCTCTAACTTGGGCATGGAAATCTCGGCCATAAAAATTCAGTGGAGGGAACGCATTTTGCGCCGGATGTTGGAGCGGATGATGATGGCGACGATATTCAGCGCAAACGTCAACAGCAGCAGCACCAGCACCGTCGCGTAAAGAATCGGCCGGGTCTGCTCGATGTTCGGCGACTGCGTGGACAGGACGAAAACATGGTAGCCGAGATCCATGAACTGGTCGCTCAAATGCGTCGGCAGCGACGCCATGTAATACGCGACGCCGGTGAACAGAATCGGCGCCACCTCGCCCGCCGCACGGCTCACGGCGAGAATGCCGCCGGTCATGATGCCGGGCAGCGCCTGCGGCAGCACGATTTTCAAAATGGTTTCCAGCTTCGTCGCGCCCAGCGCCAGGCTGGCTTCGCGCAGGCCGGGCGGAATGGCTTTCAGCGATTCTTCGGTGGCCACGATGACGACCGGCACCGTCATCACCGCCAGCGTGAGCGAAGCCCAAACGAGCGCCGGCTGGCCCCAGACGGCGTTGGCATTATGCAACAGCACATCAAGATTTTTGCCGATGAAATTGATGAAAAAGCCCAGGCCGAATAAACCAAAAACGATGGACGGGACGCCGGCCAGGTTGTTGACGGCGGCGCGGATGATGCGGGTGATGAGGGAATTGCTGGGCGCGTATTCCGTCAGATAAATCGCGGTAATGACGCCGACGGGAATGACGAAAATCGTCATGACCAAAACACGAAAGGTGGTGCCGACGATCATCGGAAAAACCCCGGTGGTGTGGATGTCGAAGAAGTCTTTTTTCGGGGTGGTGGAAACGAAATGCCAGGAAAAACCGGGCCAGCCGTTGGCGATTATGTTGATCAGGATCGTCGCCAGGATGCCGAGGATGAACAGCGTGGCCAAGCCGGTCAGCCCGGAGAAAAAGAACGACCAGAAATCAAATTTCTCCGCGCGAAAGTGGCGGCCGGGGACTTCGGACTTTGGACTTTGGACTTCACTCATCGCTTACCCTCCAGTTTGGTTTTGAACCGGTGGATCACGAAGTCGCCGATCATGTTCGAGACGAACGTGGCGGCGAAGAGCAGCGCGCCGAGCATGAAGAGAATCCGGTAATGCGGCCCGCCATTAACAGCCTCGGCCATTTCGGCGGCGATGGTGGTGGTGATGCTGCGCGCCGAATCAAAAACACTCCACGACATGACGCTCGCGGAACAAACCATCAGCACAATCATCGTTTCGCCGATGGCGCGGCCAAAGCCCAGGACCGTGGCGGCGAAAACGCCGGGCAAGGCGGCGGGCAAAACGATTTGCCATGCCGTCTGCCAGCGCGAGGCGCCGAGCGCCAGCGCGGCTTGCGTGTAGGCGCGCGGCACGCTGGTCAGCGCATCCTCGGCGATGGAAAAAATAATCGGGATGACGGCGAAACCGAGCGCCATGCCGGCGACGAAGGCGTTCAGCCGTGTTTGGTAGCCGAAGATTTTTTGCAGCACGGTCGCCAAGACGAGCAGCGCAAAAAAACCGACGACGACGGAGGGAATTCCCGACAGCAGCTCAATCGCCGGCTTGGCAATTTCACGAGTGCGCGGGCGGGCGAGCTGCGAAACGTATATGGCGGCGCCGACCGCCAGCGGCACGGCAAACAGCAGACCGATCAAGGTGATTTTCAGGGTGCCAACGAACAGCGGGATGATGTTGAATTTCTTGATCTGGCCGACCGGCTGCCAGATATATTCCGGTTTTTGATAATCGTCCCATTGATGCGGCAAAAGCAGGTAGCGCCATTCGGTCGTGTTGATGCGCGCGTCGCGGCTGTTGCGGAACGATTCGGGTATGTCGTTGGCCGCCTCGACTTTCACGTCCATCAGGGACATGAGCGTGTCATGATCCATCGCCTTGAACTGGGCCGGCGTCAGCTCGAGATATTTTTCCAGTTCCGCCGGCGAATGGTGGTCCATTTCGGCCGGGGGAATGACCGGCGACACCAGCGCGGTGTCGGTGTCGCCCAGAAAAACCGGCAGGGCTTCGCGCGCCACAAACACGAAAATCAAAAACACCATCAGGATGGTGGAGAGCGAAACCAGGAAGATGAATTTTTCCGCGAGCCATTCGAGCGGCCGCGCCTTATGACCGCGCTGGATGCCCATCCAGCCCGGGGTGCGGCGCGCTTCTTTTTGGCTCAATTGCATCAATGGTGTAAAAGTTACGCGGGCGGTGCGGGAATCTCAATGGAGAACCGCATCCGCCCGCGAGGAATGATCGTTGGAGGAACCGCCGATCAAATCAATTGCTTCGAAGGTTTTTCGGGAGCGGAAAATAGCCGATGTCCTTCACATATTTCTGGCCGTCGTCACTGCGAATCCAGTTGAGGTAGGCCGCCACGGCATCTTTGTCCAACGCCGGGTTGACATAAACATACAGATAGCGCCAAATGGGATAGCTGCCGTTTTCAACATTTTCCTCAGTCGGCTCAATGGCGGGCGAAACGTCATCTTTTTTGATGGACAGCAGCTTGCTGCCGCCGCCGTAAGCCGCACCACCGTAGCCGATGCTGTTCTTGTCCTTGACGACCGCTTGAACGATGGCCGCCGTGCCGGGCATGGTCTGCGCGCTCGCCGCGAAGTCTTTGCCCTTCAAAACGTGTTCCTTGAAGAACTCATAAGTGCCGGAACTGTTTTCGCGGCTGTAAACCGTGATGGGCGCGTCCGGGCCGCCAACTTCCTTCCAGTTTTTAATTTTGCCGGTGAAGATGTCGCCCACTTGGGAAATGGTCAGTTCCTTCAACGAATTTTCCGGGTTGACATAAACGGAGAGGCCGTCCAGCGCCACTTTGTATTCGGTCGGGCGCTTGCCAAACGCCTTGATGCAATTGGCGATTTCCGTCGGCTTGGCCTTGCGCGAAGCGTCGCACAAATCCGTGGTCTGACTTTGCAGCGCGGCAAAGCCGATGCCGGAGCCGCCGCCCGTGACTTGGATTTTTACATCGCCGTGCTGGCCCATGTAAATTTCCGCCCATTTCTGAGCGAGGATGATCAACGTGTCCGAGCCTTTGACGGTGATGTTGCCGGCGTAGGCCGAGCCGCTGACCGCGACCGCCGCCACGAAGAGGCAGAGCGTTTGAATGATTTTTTTCATATTCGGTAATTTGACAGAATTATTTTGTTTTTGCTCGTTACAATTGCGTGACGTTTAGAATTTCCACATCAAGTCAGCCATCAGGTGGAAGGCTCCGCTTTGGAGATCAACCTTGGGTCCCGAGGACGCCTGCCGCGGCAGATTGATCAGGTCGTTAAGAAACAATGTCGCCGAAAAGGTGAACGAGTCGGTGAAGGAATAATTCAGCTTGATCAGGTGCCCCTTGACGTTGGTGCCGGCCACCCAGCCTTTGCTCATGCTGGAATTTGAAACCGTGCCCGACGGATAGATGGTGGAGGCGTAAAAAGCGCCGTTGTCATCATCCACCAACTGGTCATACCAGGCGTCGGCCTCGAGGTATTCGTAACGGTAGGTAACGTCCCAGGTTCTCTTCGTGCCGGATTTGCCGAAGGTGATGCCCGCCCAGTAGCCGTTGTTGTTGCTGGGTGCGCCCGGGTTGTTTATGTATTCACCGGCAACCTTGATCGGAAACGCCCCGGCATAAAACGGAAAGCTGTCGAGCGAGTAGGTCACGCTGGCGTCAGCGATGACGGGCGTGAAATTATAAACCGGCGCACCCACCGGCGCACCCACATAGTTATATTTACCACTGCCATAGCGGGTGTTGCCCTGGTTCACACCCGGCACATTCACGCCGGCGGTCAACTGTTCCGGGCTGACGATTTGAAAAGCGCCCAAACCGACCGTGCTGGCCCACTTCGGCGTCCACTTGGCATTCCACAAAACCTGGCCGCCATACATGAAGGGATCATGCGTGGTACCCGATTCCTCATCCAACACAAACGCCGCGCTGGCGAAAGCTATGGAATGCTTGTCATTGATGGTGTAGCCACCGGTGATCGCCCCGCCTTCCGGCGTCAAATCGGGATCAAACACCATCGGCGTGAAACTGAACGGATTATCCATCTTGCCAATGGTCGCCGCCAGCAGCCAGTCACCCGCGCCAAGGATCGTCCACTTGCCGTAGGCGGTGTCAATATAGACCATCTTTTTGCTCGCATTATCCTGCATCGTACTGTTGGCGGACAACGGATTTCCCGCCGCGCTCGAACTACCAACTCCCTTGGGATCACCGCTGCCGAGACGAAAACCCGCCTCCAGATTATCCAGCAAACTTGCCGTCAGCCCGAAGCGAATCCGGTAACGCAGCCGCGTCCGGTCTTCGTTCAAGGCGTTGCCGCTCGTGATCTGGTCGAAACGACCGCGAAAGTCACCACCCAATTTGTAGCCCGTCACCCAGTCCGGCATACCGGTCTTGGTCTGAAATGCCGTCTTAAAATCATTGTCCGCCTCGTCGCGCAGATCCTTCGCCTCATTGGCGGTCAAAATTCCCTTTTCAACCAGCTTGTCAATCAATGCGTCCGAGGATTGCGCCCGCACCGACGTGGCCAGTGAAGCCAGCAACGCCGCGCCCGCAAAAAATGCCATTTTTGTCTTGGAATTATTTTTTCGCAAGGTTGTTTTTTTCATGGTGATTGGTTTCAAATGCGCCTCCAGAATGAAACCACGCTGTTACATCCATGTGGCGGATATGTTACGATTGGGTTACAAACCAGACGGACTGCAACCATCAAAGCGTCGCCAATGAAAATGGCGGGGGAATCAATCGCCGCTGCCCGGCTTGGCTGGATCCTCAACCTGCGTTCTCCATTGGTTGGGCCGAAATCTCCAGCATCCGCTCAATCGGCAGCCGCGCGCGTTTGATGATTTCCGGCGGCAATTCCACGCACGGCGATAGTTTCTTCATGCAGTCGCGCACTTTTTCGAGCGTATTTAGCTTCATGAATTTGCATTCGCTGCAACGGCAATGATCCGTCGGCACCCGCAGCGCGTCAAAGGTCGGCGCGCAGAGAAACTCTTTGCCCGGACATTCCCGCTGCAGCCGATGAATAATGCCCGACTCCGTCACGATGACGAACCGCTTCGCCGGATCATTTTTGCAAAACGTGATCATCTTTTCCGTCGAGCAAACCGCGTCCGCCAGATCGCGCACCGCGCGCAGACTTTCCGGGTGAACCACGATCTTCGCGTCAGGAAATTGTTTCTTCGCCGCCAGCACCTGCTCGCGCTGAAACTCAACGTGCGCATAACAATTCCCCTGCCACAACGTCATTGGCCGGCCGGTCTGCTCCATCACCCACTGACCAAGATTCTCATCCGGCACAAACAGCAGGTCGCGGTCTTTCGGCGCGGCGTTGACGATTTTTTCCGCATTGCCGCTCGTTACGATCACGTCACACAGCGCCTTCACCGCCGCGCTGCAATTGATGTAGGCAATTGTCCAGAAATTCGGATTCGTTTTTTGCAGGGCCGCGAGTTTTTCCGCCGGACAACTTTCTTCCAGCGAACAGCCGGCATCCTTGTCCGGGAGCACCACAATTTTGTTCGGGTTCAAAATCTTCGCCGTTTCCGCCATGAAATGCACGCCGCAGAACACGATCACATCCGCGTCCGTCTTCGCCGCCTGCTGCGCCAGCCCGAGCGAATCGCCCACAAAATCCGCCACGTCCTGAATTTCCGGCACCTGATAATTATGCGCGAGGATGACGGCGTTGAGCTGTTTTTTGAGCGTATATATTTCCTTCGCCAGCGGGTCAAACTGCTTTTTGGCCATCGCCGCGCGCGGCTGCATTTCTGCGACATCAATCATGGGGGAAAGTTACTGCCGCAAAATCGCAACGTCAATGCAGTCGAATTTGGGATGGCGAGACAGCCGGAAGATTGCTTGCGCCTTCCGGTTAGTTCATCTGGTTATCACACATCCGGGGTCGCGTGGTAATTTACTGGCCCTCGGCGGTCACCCGGCCTTGGCTGCCGCCGCGCCAAACAATACCGCCGGCTAGGCCACACTGGGCCGGCCAATTCTTGCACCTCCCGCCGCCACTCCGCCCAGGCCGCGGAAAAAAGTCGGCGGCGGCGCGGCATCGCCGGGGCAATTGACTCAAAACCGGACTTTAGGTCGCCCCGGTTTTACCCGGTCGAAACAAAGCATTTTGGGGGTGCCGTTACGGCCTTATCACAGACTCTCAACCGCGGGCTGCGGCGCTGCCGCCGCCACAACAACTCTTTGGCCTTAAATAATAGTTGACCGGTTGTATAAATAAGTTATTGTGGCTTTCGCGCGTGCATGCGCGCGCCAAAAACTATGGGACGCACCAGTGACGCCAGAGAAAAACTTTTGTCCGTGGCTTTTGATCTCATCCACGAGAGCAGCTACGGCTCGGTCGGCGTGGAGCAGATCTGCCAGCGCGCCGGAGTCAACAAAGGCAGTTTTTATTATTTCTTCAAAACCAAGACCGATCTGGTCGTCGCCGCCTACGAAGAGCATTGGCTTTTGAAGCAGCCGGACTACGAGCGCATTTTTTCCCAGAAAAAGCCGCCACTGCAACGGTTGCGCGCCTGGTGCGACTATGTCCGGAAAAACCAGAAGCAGCGGTTTCAAACATACCGCCAGGTTTGCGGCTGCCCTTACACCAGCGTCGGCGGCGAACTGGCGACCCAGGACAAAAAAGTCCGGCTGGAAACCCAGGCGCTGATCGACCGCTTCGTCAAATATCTGTCGGGAGCCATTGCCGACGCGATAACGGACGGAAGCGCCGCGCCGGGCGATCCGCAAACCAAGGCCAAGCTGGTGCACGCTTTTGTGGTCGGGCTGTTGCTGCGCGCCAAAATTTACAACGACCTTAAAATTCTCAGCCACCTGGAAACCGGCTTGTTCGCGTTGATCGGCGCAAAAATACCTAAAGGCCCAGCGAAATGACGCGCAGTTCACACCAAACACTGATTTTTTGAAATAGCTTTATGTGGATTGTCTTGTTAGCCCTGCGCCGGCCTTACACTTTCGTGGTGGCCGCACTGCTGCTGGTTTTGCTGACACCGCTCATTTTGTTGCGGACGCCGACGGATATTTTTCCGGCCATCAACATTCCAGTTGTCAGCGTCATCTGGCAATATGCCGGCCTCGATTCCCAGCAGTTCGAGCAGCGCATCACTTACACGCACGAGCGCGCGCTCACGGTGACGGTCAACAATATCGAGCACATCGAGTCCACTTCCTACAATGGCATTTCGATTGTAAAAGTTTTTCTGCAGCCCGGCGCGTCAGTGGATGCCGCCGTCGCGCAAATCACCGCCTCGGCGCAGACGGTTTTGAAACAGATGCCGCCGGGCATGACGCCGCCGCTGGTAATCCAATACAACGCCTCCACGGTGCCGATTTTGCAATACAGTTTCAGCAGCCCCAAAATGTCCGAGCAGCAGCTTTTTGACGTGACCGCCAACCAGGTCCGCATCGGCCTGGCAAGCACGCGCGGCGCGATGATCCCGTGGCCTTACGGCGGCAAATCGCGCGTCGTCGCCGTGGATTTGAGCCTGCCGGCGCTGAAGGCGAAAAATCTGATCGCGCAGGATGTCGTCAACGCCATCAACGCGCAAAATCTGATTCTGCCCAGCGGCACCACGAAAATCGGGGGCACCGAATATGATGTTTCGGTGGATTCGAATCCGCGCCTGATTGAAGATTTGAATCGGCTGCCCATCAAAGTGATGAACGGCGCGACGATTTACTTGAGCGACGTGGCGCAAGTTCACGACGGCTTCACGCCACAGCAAAATGCCGTCCGGCAGGACGGCGTGCGCGGCGCCCTGCTGACGGTCATGAAGGCCGGCTCCGCCTCGACGCTAGATGTCGTGCGCGACATCAAGGCCGCTCTGCCGCGCGTCATGGCCACGGTGACTTCAGATTTACACGTCCAGGAATTTGCCGACCAATCCTTGTTTGTGCGCGCGGCCATCAGCGGCGTTTTGCGCGAAGGCGCGATAGCCGCCGCGCTGACGGCGTTGATGATTTTGCTATTTCTCGGCTCGTGGCGCAGCACCATCATCATTGCGCTTTCCATTCCGCTCTCGGTTCTGTGCTCCATCGCCGCTTTGAGCGCGCTCGGCGAGACGATCAATTTGATGACGCTCGGCGGACTCGCGCTGGCGGTCGGTATTCTGGTGGACGACGCCACGGTGGCGATTGAAAACATTCATCGCCACATGGCGGCGGGTGAAAAATTGGAAGACGCCATTGTCGTTGGCTCGCAGGAAATCGCGCTGCCGGCATTCGTTTCGACGCTCTGCATTTGCATCGTGTTCGTGCCGATGTTTTTTCTGACCGGCGTGGCGCGCTTCCTGTTCGTGCCGCTGGCAGAAGCCGTGGTGTTCGCGATGCTCGCCAGCTATGTACTTTCGCGCACGCTCGTGCCGACGCTGGTGATGTGGTTTTACCGCAACATGAAACTGCACGGCGAACACATTGACGAGGCGAGCGTTCCGATCTGGCTGCGGCCGTTTGTCACTTTGCAGCGCGCGTTTGAAAACGGTTTTGACCGTTTTCGCCACCGTTATCGCGCGCTGCTGAAAAGCTGTTTTGAACATCGCCAATCGTTTGCAATTTTCTTTCTCTTGTTCTGCGTCGCATCGTGGCTGCTGACGCAGGCGCTTGGCCGGGATTTTTTCCCCTCCGTGGATGCCGGACAATTTTTGCTGCACATGCGGGCCCGCACCGGCACGCGCATTGAGGAAACCGAGCGGCTGGCCGATCAAATCAATCACGCCATCCGCGCGGAAATTCCGTCGCGCGAAATCGCCGGAATCCTGGACAACATCGGCATTCCGAATTCCTCAATCAATTTGAGCTACAATACCAGCGGCGTCATCGGCCCGGCGGACGCGGATATTTTGGTGCAGCTCAAGCCCGGTCACGCGCCGACGCAGAATTATGTCCGCCAGTTGCGCGAGCGGTTGAATCGCGAATTTCCCGGCACCACTTTTTACTTTCTGCCCGCGGACATCGTGAGCCAGACGCTGAATTTCGGCCTGCCCGCGCCGTTCGACGTGCAAATCGTCGGCCGCAATCAAGTCGCCAGCCGCGCCCTGGCCGTGCAACTTGCCGAACAGATCAAAAAAATTCCCGGGACGACGGACGTGCGCGTGCAGCAGCCGGATAACTGGCCGCAGTTCCGCATTTCCGTGGACCGCTCCAAGGCGGCGGATCTCGGCCTGACGGAACAAAATGTCGCCAATTCCGTGCTGCTCGGCTTGAGCGGCAGCAGCCAGGTGCAGCCGGCCTACTGGATTGACCCGAAAATCGGCGTGCAATATCTCATCAACGTCCGCGCGACGGAATACGCGATGGATTCCGTGCAGCAGCTCAACGCGATGCCGATCAGCGCCAGCCTGCCGGGCGCGAGCGGCGCGAACAACGCGCAGATTCTCGAAAATCTGGCAGGAATTTCACGCGTGAACGTCGCGCCGGTCGTCTCGCACTATAACATCATGCCGGTCATTGATGTTTTCGGAAATGTGGACGGGCGCGATCTTGGCGGCGTGCTAGGCGACCTGCAACCGCTGGTGGAAAAGGTCAAAAAAGATCTGCCGCGCGGCGGCAGCATCGTGGTGCGCGGCCAGGCTGAAACCATGCGGTCCAGTTTTCTCGGGCTGGCCGTCGGCTTGGTGGGCGCGATTGTCCTGATTTATTTCCTGCTCGTGATCAATTTCCAAAACTGGCTTGATCCGTTCATCATCATCACCGCGCTGCCGGCCGCGCTGGCCGGCGTCGTGTGGGGATTGTTTTTGTGCCAGACCACGCTGAGCGTGCCCGCGCTAATGGGCGCTATCATGAGCATGGGCGTGGCCACGGCAAACTCCGTTTTGGTGGTGACGTTCGCGCGGGAAAATTTGCAGCGCGGGCTCGATCCAATTGCGGCCGCGCTCGAAGCCGGCGTCGGCCGCATCCGCCCGGTATTGATGACGGCGCTCGCGATGGTCATCGGCATGTTGCCCATGAGCCTCGGCCTCGGCGAAGGCGGCGAACAAAACGCGCCGCTCGGCCGCGCGGTGATCGGCGGACTGGTTTTCGCCACCATCGCCACGCTGTTTTTTGTGCCGATTGTTTTCAGTTTCATGCACCGGCATCATCAACATGCGCCCGTCAAAACAACTTAATGCCATGAATTCAAATTCACCTTCTTCCGCACCGCCCGTCCGGTTGCGACGCATCGCCGAAATTGTGATCGTGCTGGTGCTCCTCGGCCTGCTCATTGGTTTCATGCCGCGCTGGCTTCACAGTCGCAAATTGGTCGCGGAGACGCGCGCGGATTCCATTCCGACGGTGGATGTCGTTTCGCCGGTTGCCGCCCAGGCGGATCTGGGCACGCCGTTGCCGGCGGAAGTTCAGGCCTATATGCAGGCTTCGATTCACGCGCGGGCCAGCGGCTATTTGAAGAACTGGTTTGTGGACATCGGCGAAACCGTCACCAACGGCCAGGTGCTCGCGGAAATTGACACGCCCGAACTCGATCAGCAAATCGCGCAGGCCAAGGCGGAATTGGACCAGGCGCAAGCCGCGCTGGACCTGGCCAAAACCACCGCCGACCGCTGGACGAATTTGCTCAAGACCGCCAGCGTCAGCGAACAGGAAACGGCGGAAAAAACGGCCGACTACACTTTGAAGCAGGCGAACGTCGAGGCGGCCCGCGCCAATTTCCAGCGCCTGAACGATTTGAAGAAATTCGATCACGTCACCGCGCCGTTCGACGGCACGATCACGCTGCGCAACACGGACATCGGGCAGCTCATCGCCGCCGACAGCGGGCCGGAATTGTTCCGCGTGGCGCAGACCAATCCGCTGCGGGTTTATGTGCGCGTGCCGCAGCCGCTCGTTCACGTCATCGCGCCCGGCCAGAAAGCCGAGCTGACGTTTCAAGAATTGCCGGGCCGCGTTTTCGACGCCAAAGTCACGCGGACGGCGGGCGCGGTGGAACCGAGTTCACGCACGCTGCTGGTGGAATTGCAGGTGCCCAACCCCAGCGGCGAAATTCTGGCCGGCAGCTACGCGCAAGTACGCTTTACCGAAGTCGCCGACGCGCACGGGCTGACGCTGGCGGACAATGCGCTGGTGTTTCGTGCGCAGGGATCACAAGTCGCGGTGGTTGGCAGCGACAACAAAGTGCAGATGCGCTCGATCAAAATTGGCCGCGATTTCGGCAGCTTCGTCGAAATCTTGAGCGGACTGGATGCGAACGACCGCGCCATCGTCAATCCGCCGGATTCCATCGCCGACGGCATGAGCGTGCAAATCGCGCCGCCGGCGACCACCAATTCGGTGCCATGAAAAATTTTGTTTTCATCGGAATTGTTGCGGCTGCCCTGACGGGCTGCGCTGTCGGGCCGGATTATCACCGCGCCGCGCCCCTGCCCGCCCAGCCGTTGCCGGAAAAATTCAGCGACCACAATCCGACGAACGCCACGCTTTGGAAAATCGCCGAGCCGTCCGCCCATTTGCCGCGCGGCGATTGGTGGCGGATGTTTGGCGACGCGGAATTGAACCGGCTGGAAACCTTGGCGCTCACGAACAATCAAAATCTAGTCGCCGCGGCCGCGCGTTTTGAGCAGGCCCGCGATCTGGTGGCCGCCACGCGTTCGGAATTTTTCCCGCAACTTACGGCCGGCGGCACGTCCAATGGCGACATTACCCGCCAGCGCACGAGTGTCAACCAGCCACAGTCGGGGCAGCCTGCCGGGGCGTCGCACACCTATGATACATTTACCGCACCGATTTATCTGGGCTGGGAAATGGATTTGTGGGGGCGCGTCCGCCGCAAGTCGGAAGCGGCGCATGCGCGTTACACCGCCAGCGTGGATGATTTTCAATCCGCCCGGTTGGCCGTGGCCGCCGAAGTGGCCAGCGATTATTTTGACGCGCTGACCTTGAATGAGGAATACAACCTGGTCGCCAACACGATCGTCGCGTATCAGCGTTCCCTCGACCTGACCCAAAACCGGCGGCGCGGCGGCATCGTAACTGATCTCGACGTCGCGCAGGCGGCCGCGCAGCTGCACGTTGCCGAAGTGCAGTTGCCGGACCTCGAATTGCGCCGCGAGCAAACGCTGCATGCGCTGGCGATTTTGTGCGGCCAGTCGCCAATAAATTTTGCCATTGCGACCAATGCCGCCAAGTCCACGGTTCCCGGCGTGCCGCCCAGTTTGCCCAGCGAATTGCTGGAACATCGTCCGGACATCGCCGCGGCCGAGCGCCGCATGGCCGCCGCCAACGCGGACATCGGCGTGGCCAAAGCCGCGTTTTTTCCGACGGTGAAATTTGACGGCCTCGCGGGCTTTCAATCGGTCAGTTTTAGCTCGTGGTTCAACTGGCCGAGCCGCTTCTGGTCCGTCGGTCCGGCCCTTGAATTGCCCTTGTTCACCGGCGGTTTGAACCGGGCGAATCTCGCCGTCGCCCGCGCCGCTTACGATGAAACGGTCGCCAATTATCGCGCGACCGTGCTAAGCGCGTTCGGCGAGGTGGCCGATGAACTCGCAGCACAACGGCTGCTCGCCTTGGAATGGAATTCGGAAAATGCCGCGGTCACCGCCGCGCAGCACGCCCTGGAAATTGCCAATAATCGTTATTCGGCCGGGCTGGTGACTTATCTCGACGTGGCGACGGCGCAAACCGAAGCCTTGAATCAGGAGCGCAACGCCGTCCAGTTGCAAGGCGCGCGTTTGGTGACGGCGGTTAATCTGGTCAAAGCCCTCGGTTGCGGCTGGTCAGCTGCTGCTGAAAATTCGGGACGTGGCCGGTTATAGGCCGCACCGCAAGGCCGCCGACACAAACGGAGGGATTGAAGTTAACTCGAATCAACTTGCCGTTGAGTCGAATTCTGCCATAGTGTTTGCCGTTACTAACGTATTGCAAACCGGCACGGAACTTTGGGAAAAAACGCCGTGGAAGGTTTGTCGACAAGGTTTCGTTCCGATTCCGGTTGGTGAATGTCAGGTCAGGTTCTGACGTTCTGGGATGGCGATTGCAGCCTCCATGGGTGAAATCGGAAATCCAAAAATACGTTGATTTAATTGGTTGCCGATGTGGCGGAATTGGCAGACGCGCTAGACTCAAAATTGTGAATATGCCAATTTCAGCCAGTTTCAGCGTCATCCATTGCAAATCATAATACCATTTCAATTATTGAACAGAATCCAGATTTTTATCAATTTTCACGACAACAACTAGGGTCTCTAAAAAAGGTCGAATCTAGCACAAAAACTAGCACGTACGAAGAAAGTCTAGTCATCAGCTTTTATGTTGATTTAATTCAGGCTTCAGAAATATACCCTAACCCTCGTCGAAAATTTGACTAACCATGAGCCCGCACGCATTTGTGCTCTACAGGCGCAGCACCTCTGAAGTGGTTACCGCCGATAACCGTCGCCTTCTCTGCAACAGCCTCCCTTTTGGTGTGATAAATCTTTGGTAGAGACCTCCGTCTCTGTCAGTCCCCCGGGCAATTCTGTCCGGGGGATTTGTCGTTTCAACCCCTCACCAAAAGGAATTATTATGTCCCCTCAAGCCGGTTGGATCCTACAGGAAGAAGTTGTCCCCCGTCTCCGCTCCGCCATCCCGCGCAACGTCAATTGCGTCGGCGCCGAAGATCCCCAAGAACTGGTCCAGGACGCCACCGTCATGGCCGCCCGCATGATTGACCGTGTGGAACAGCAAGGGAAGCTCGGCAAGGTCACCGCCAGCAACATCGCCTATTACACGATCCAGCATTGCAAGTCCGGCCGCCGGGCCGGTGGCAGCAGCCGCGTTGATGTCATGGCCACCGCCACCCAGCTCAACGGCACGACCCGCCTGCACTCGCTCAACGAGGTGGTGGCCGAAGATGAAAGCGGTTTTGAAATCTTCGAGTTGCAGGACGTGATCAGCCATGACCACGAGGATCCGGCCATGATCGCCGCGCGGAATCTCGACTGGCAGGCCCTGCTGGCCCGACTCACCCAGCGGGAACGGGCCATCGTGGTGTATCTGCTCGAAGGCCGGACCGTCTCGGATGTGGCAACGGCGTTCAAATTGGACCGGTCCACCCTGCAGCAAAGCAAATACCGGCTGGCCGGTCTGATCCTGGAGTTCATGGGCGTGGACGTGCTGAGCGATCTTGCCCGGGCGCCCGGTTGGCGGATCGACCTGGACTGCGAACGCGAAGCGCAGGCATGTCGTAATGATCGCCGTCATCGCTCGTACCCGGCTGCCACCGTCCCGGTGGAGGTATAAAGCCCAGCTGGCGGTGTGGAATTAAACCATCACGCGCCTTGGTCTCGCGCCGCACAACCCACAATCACTGGCCGGGCATCGTTTATCGGTGTCCGGCACCCTCTTAAATTATGCCCAATCCTGAACAATACTTTTTCTATGGCGTGGTCGCCCTTGTAGCCATGGTCCTCCTCTATTACCTCTGGCCCTACTTGATCGGCTTTCTGGCCGTCGTCGGGGCGGCTCAGATTTATCGGGTCTGGCGACATCACTCCGGGCCCGGAGCTTGACCCAAAGCAGCAACGCCGCCGCCGCGACCGCCGGGGTTCAAGGTGAACCCCGGCCCAACAACGAAAGGAAGTGACTGGAAATTTGGTCGTGGCTGGTTGGTTTGAGCTGCCCGGCTCGGCCGGGACGGAACACTGGCGGTGG
>Ga0302194_10000731_pt1 | contig 21179 bp, 21 predicted proteins | sample II_Bog_N1_1_FD_200227 | JGI IMG/M metagenome (GOLD analysis project Ga0302194, IMG submission 200227) | Peat permafrost microbial communities from Stordalen Mire near Abisko, Sweden - II_Bog_N1_1 | ecosystem: Environmental > Terrestrial > Soil > Wetlands > Peat | place: Sweden: Abisko...
CTACGGCGGTTTGGAGCGAATCAAAAAATTAAGCAGCCCTGCCAAGGCGCGGTACCCAAGTGGTAAGGGAGAGGTCTGCAAAACCTTTATGCGCCGGTTCGATCCCGGCCCGCGCCTCCAAACTTTCGCCAATAAAATCAATACAATCAGAAGCTTGAGATGCTTTTCCACACCTATCCACAGGTGTGTCTTTTTCGCACTCAATCGTGGTCAATCGGCGAAAATTGGGCTCGATTGGGGAGGGGGTCGGACCAAAACCGGACCGTAGTTGCACCATACTTAGTGCATTTCGGCGTCTATTCTTGGGCGCTTGAACTGTGACCTGGAGCGCCCCGCAGGACCTTCGCTGAGCGCGCTGCAAGCTGCCCATTACGCTACACAGACCTCTCAACCAGAAGCACGCGGCCGCAGAATATCGCATGATCCGCAAGCTGAACCCTTGTCAGTCTCCCCTTCGTTAATCAGCTGATGAAACCAACCCTCAGCAGCGGCCACGTGTGCCTTACGTGTGCGGCCTTTTTGCTTTTGGAGGAAGTACGGCTCGAATGACTGGCCAGATTATCCGCCCCGGACTGCAAGTGTGGATGGTCAGCATCTTGTTCGAACGACACGAGAGTGCTTGTTCGTGCCGAATTCGGCGTCCACGCGTAAAGAATTCATCGGGCACTGAATTCCCACATCAATGACACCCCTCTCGAACCCCGATTAAACCTGATTTCCATGGCATCTTGTATGCCGCTTGTGTGTCCACTTTCGCCATGGAGGGGTTCTCTTGCCCGAAAAGCGGGTAGGTTATTAGGAATGGACAGACTTGCGGACGCCAGAGCGTTTCAAGGGAGTAATCCTAATATTTGTATGCAAGCGGATCTCAATGACTGTTTATGGCGTGCTTGGCTGAGGTATCGCGCGGTCGCTAGACCTCCGTCCTCCTGCACCATAGAGAGGAAGCGGCTGGCCTTGTATTTCGCCTCCAAAAGCGCTCGGCGATAGATATCCACCATCGCCTCATCAAACTGAGAGACCAACGGAACCATTTCCATATGACAATCGTAAAGGAAAGGCTTGCATCTGTTTCGGTCGATTGAGGCACTGCTGTTGGTGGAGCGAACGATACTGATGCCGTCGCCCTCAAAGTCAAGCAAGAGTTCGCGGCGAAAGAAAAGGCGAGGAGAACCACCAAGCCAGATTCCAGGCAACCGGCGAAAGGGAAGCGACCGGCTTAGTGAACCCTCAGACCTGTCTTCGAGACCTGCCTTCGGGCAGGTCTTTTGTTAAGGTCACGCCCGTCTTCCAGCCCTGAGAGTTGCTCTCCTACACTCGCGAGAGCGCCATGTCCGCCCGCCCGACGGGAGAACTCGCAGAACCCATTTTGACCTGCTACGATGATGACTATCGTACGCTCGACGCAGGACGCAAGGATGGCAGTCTGGACGGCGCTCTTTGGCTCGTCTACAGTCCGTTAAAGTTGACAGTTTCCTAGCTGTCGGTCCTGCGTGGACTACGGCGACTGAGACGGCAAACTGTTGAAACTACGGAAGTAGAGAACATGGGCAAAGCGAGTAGTGCGCGCAAGGTCGAGGCAATTCATGAACAGTCTGTTCAGCGACCGCCTATTCAGGGTTCGGAGGCATTCCGCTTCTCCGGACACCAAACATTTCCGCTCCGGATCACCTGGATTCCTAAAGCCGTAGGCGAGATCGTTGCGGGCCGTGATCCGCTCTCTGAAATAGACGACGGAATTACACAGCTCGGGCTTGGTAAGAACATGGTGGAAGCGCTGCGGTGCTGGATCGATGCGTTCCAGATTGCTTCGAGGGGCGACGGCGAATGGAAGCTGACGGACATCGGTGCACTTATATTTGATCCTGCAAAGGGACTCGATCCGTATTTCGAGGACGTATCCACCTCATGGCTGCTGCACTGGCTCATCAGCACGAATAGCGACGCGCCATTTTTTGCCTGGGAGTGTATGTTCAACCGATGGCCCGCGACTGAGTTTAGTGCGTCGCAGGTAATTGATGCCTTTCAGAAGGAATCAGACTCAACTCCTCGCCCGGCCTCTCCGGTCACCCTGAAACAACATTGGGAAGTGTTCCTTCACAGTTATCGCATGTCGCCCGCAAGCAAAGGTGAGGATCATCTGGACAGTGCCATGTCGATGTTGCGCCTGATACGCGACTTCGGCGAGCGGCCGAATTCCGCAGGCAAATGGGAAACGCTGTACACGTTCGATTTTGGGCGGAAACGGGCCATTTCCGAGCAACTTTTCGCCTTTTTCCTTCATAACTGGTGGAACCGAAAGTACCGGAATGAACGAACCGCACCACTGCGTGAGATCGTGCAAGGTGATCACAGCCCTGGCCGCTTATTGAAGATGCAAGAATCCGAAATAATTCAGCGCGTCAACGAACTCGCTTCGAGCCAACCTAAGGCCTTTCAGATAGTCGAATCAGCGAACCTGCGCCAGCTTCATCGGCTCCAGGAAAGTGATGGGCTTGGTGACCTGAAGGCCGCCTATCGTGCGCCGAGGTTCCTATGAAGAGGGGTGAGCTTTCTCAAGATCATCACCACACGGCGGTCAATAAGCTGCTCCAGATCCATCCGCGTTTCATGCGGTCCGTCCATCTCGAACGCGACCTCAATGACGGTGCGTCTTCGCTCGGTTACATTCTCACGCCGGTTGCAACGAATGCGCTCAAGCGAATATGCGCGAGTTTTTACGGCAGCTCTACACAACGAGCCTTCCGTATCGCTGGGGACTACGGTTCAGGGAAAAGTGCTTTCGGTCTGGCTCTCGCCCGCGTCGCTGCCGGGCAGGCAAACGCGTTACCGAAGGAAATGCGCTCTCTCAGCGGTCGCAATAAGCTACGCCCTCAGCTAGCCACCGGTGATCACGAGCCCTTGGGTGTCACAGTGATGCGGGCACTGGGCGTACGCACCTCTCAGGGTGCGCGGCCGTCAACGAATGAAGTGTTAGGGAGAGTACAGAAATCCTTATCCATAGCTCAGGCGAAGGGCTTCAAAGGTGTACTGCTGGTCATTGACGAGCTGGGTAAGAACCTGGAGTTCGCGGCGCAGAACCCGGAGGCCGATGACATTTTTCTCTTGCAGCGACTAGCAGAAGAAGGGGCGCGCAGCGGACCAGTTCCCCTTGTCGTAGTTGTGATGCTTCATCAGGGTGTTTCAGCGTATGCCTCCGGGCTCGATACGACAGCGCGAAAAGAATGGGATAAGGTTGCTGGCCGATTCGAAGAAATAGTCTATGCACAGCCGTTGGAGCAGCTGGTTTCCGGGGCCTCTCCGGGGTGCCGTACGGGATTCGTGAGGGACTGCAGCCGTTTATACTCGCCATTTATCTTGCGGCCAACCACCAGCGGGTGGCACTTTACGAAGACGGGACGTTTCTGCCCGAAGTGAAGGGCGAAATGTTCCTTCGTCTGATGAAGGAGCCACAAGCCTTCCATTTGCAGTATTGCGAGATCGAAGGCATCCGCGCTGACGTCTTTACGAAGCTCCTTCGACTTCTCAAGATTGCCCCTCGTGATGCGGCAAAGACAGACCTTATAGACCTCGTACGTCCGCTGACCATCTTCATTAGCCGCGAGGTACCTGAATATTCTCGTAGGACAAACACCCTCTCTTCCACTGCTGTGGCCCTACGCCGTGCCTTGCTCGCCGCTCGTGATCCAGTGCGGCTGGTATTTACGATGCTCCCTGAATCATGTGGACTTCCTCCGATTGGTGACGATGGCCTGACGGCGCCGGATGAATTGGCGTCCCGACTGCGTCGGGCACTTCATGAAATTCAGACAGCCTATCCCTCTCTGATCCATCGTTTAGAAATGGCTATATTTGCTGCGTTCGACGTGGGCAAAACGAACTCGTCGGCACGCGGAATCATTACCGGGAGGGCTGCGCAGCTTTCCACAGTACTCTCCGAGCCGGTTCTGAAAGCCTTTGTCTTACGAGTAGCCGATACGGGGCTTGACGACCGGGCGTGGGTGGAATCCATTGCCAATCTCCTTACGAGGAAATCATGCGAGCGCTGGTTGGATACCGACGAAGTAGAGTTTCACCATCAACTCGAGATTGCTGCAGGGCGGTTCAAGCGTACGGAGCTTGCCCGCATCGGCACGTCAAAGCGCCTTAATGGCCATGCCTGCCGAATTTCCCTGACGAAGAGTGATGGGAATGAGGTGGGAGATCTCATCAATTGGGAGGGAATGGACGAAAGCAAAATTGGCCCGGTAGAGGGCCAGATCCAGGAAATCCTCGCAGCGCACGGCCGGCATGGGTTGGCCGCAGCCCTCAGGGCGATCTGGAATCAACTGGACACAAGTGATAAGGTCAAACAATAATACTCACAAATGACTGAAATTGTTACCATGTCGACCTGGCCTGAAGATCCTGCGCGAATCCGCCACATCCTCAGCTTGTCAGGAGGGAAAGATAGTGCGGCCCTTGCCGTTCACATGCGCGATCGCGTGCCCAACATGGAATATATCTTCCACGACACGGGCAAGGAGCTGCCAGACACGTTAGCCTATCTGGAACGTCTGGAGGGCTATCTCGGCAGGAAAGTCACACGGACGACATTTGGGACAACGTTTGACAGCATTCTGCGCATGAAAGGCGGAATGCTCCCCTCAAATCACCGGCGCTGGTGTACCGAACTGATGAAGCTTAAGCCGTTTGAAAACTATGTCGGCAATGACTTCGTGATCAACTACGTAGGCATTCGTGCCGATGAAGATCGGATTGGCTACATCAGCCACAAACCCAATATTCGCGCAGTCTTCCCCTTCCGAGAAGATGGGATTGACTACAACGGCGTTCAGCGCATCCTTGAAGATTCAGGTCTGGGCATGCCGCCCTACACGGAATGGGGCCGGACCCGAAGCGGGTGTTTCTTCTGCTTTTATCAGCAGAAGATCGAATGGGTTCGGCTCAAGCAAAAGTATCCGGAATATTATGAGCAGGCTAAAGCTTATGAAAAGCCGAATCCGGTCAATGGTAATGTCTTCTACTGGAACGAAGATGAGTCACTTACAGAACTGGAGCGCCCCGAACGCATAGCTCAGATAGAGGAGAACTGGGCGAAGACACAAGCGCGACTGGCGAAACGCCAGAAGAACCGGACACTAGCCGAGACAATAGGTGGTCTCGAAGTCCTCCCACAGAACCTGCAGGGGTGTTTGCTCTGCCACCGGTGATCAAGCAAGATGCCAATTCGAACGCAGGGGGAGAAATGGATTCGGTTGCTGCGAGCGTACTGCCCGGTAGCCGAGAACGAGGCCATGCAGGCAGAGCAAGTGGACAGGTTGGCTGCCAGTTTGGCCATACCCAAGTTGTCTTTCGATCACCCTGCGCGCCAACTGCTCCTTGATTGCTTTCCAAAGACGACCGGCGAGTTCCGGAATGTGGTGCTTACAGGGACTGCCGGTGATGGCAAGACATCCTTATGTTTCGAGCTTGTAGCTAAGCTTACCGAACGAGGCCCGCAGGCGAATAACGGGTTCGAAAGAGTCTGCATCGATACCGGGTCAGGTACCCGAACCCTGACTCTCATATATGACGTAACCGGCTGGCGAAAACGCCTTGACGGGTATCTAAGCGCTGACAATGTCGCACTGCTAGAGGCTATGGCGCAATCGTCCTTCGGCGATGGACAAGACTTTTTCGTCATGGCGGTGAACGATGGCCAGATGCACGAACTTTTCCGTTCCTTACCGCCCGATGCTCCTGAAATTGTCAAGCAGCTTGAACGAGGTCTGATCGAGCTACACGCCCGCAACGAAAGCGATTGCGGAAAGCGGCTCCGTTTGATCAACCTCAGCCGAATCCCAAGCGAACAGATCATGCGTCTTTGCCTGGCTGCCGTGCTGGATCGAAGTGAATGGGTGTGTTTTCAAGATGAGCCGGAAAATCCGCTCTTTTCTCCGGGATCTTCTTTGGCGCGCAACTTTAGGGCTCTGAATAGTTGCGACGTCCGCGAGCGGCTCTGCGTACTTGCTCAAATAGCCGACGCGAGTGGGCACCACCTCCCTATTCGCGGCGTCCTCTGTCTGCTTTCGAACGCCTTGCTGGGACACCCGGAGGCCCGTGATCGGGTGATGCGGCCTGGAGTGGAGGCTGAAGCCCTCCTCAAGGCAGGCAATTCACATCGGGCGGCCCTCCATCGGACTTTGTTCGGTGAGAATCTTACGCCCACGAACAGGAGAAAGCGTGAGGTTTATCGCTTTCTATCCATGTTGCACATCGGGGAAGAAACCACCAATGATCTCGATGAGTTATTCATTTTTGGTTCGAGGGATCAAGAACTCGGCGAAACCTATCGGGACTTGATTGCGGCGGACCCGTTCCTTCAACGAAATCCGGATTTCGATGAGCTTGTCACGCGATACATTCGCGGCGACATAACCGAAGAAGATGCTACGACGGAGTTTCTTTCAGAGCTAGGCAGCGAGCGACGGCGCGTATTTATTCAGGCCTCCTCAGAGCAGTTTCGCACTTATTCGCTTTGGAAGACTTCCGTGTTTCACCATGCAAGGGAGTTTCTTGATGAGATCGTCATTCCCGTCCAAGCGGGACGATCCCCATCGCGCACACTTTTGCGCAAGATAGCATCAGGGCTGAATCGAATCTGGACTGGCATGCTACTCGCGGATCAAGCTAATGAACTTTACCTCACTACTGGATTGGACCTTACGACGTCGCCGGTCAGCGACATTTATCTGACCCAGATCGAACTTGATTCAGATCCCCCCGGCTTGCGAGTTGTTCGAAAAGAGGACACCATTGCTCCGGTGGCAGTGTTGCATGCTAACGGAAGAGAGTTTTGTTTCGGCTTGACGCTACCCCGATTTGAGTTCCTTTGCAGGGTGGCAGACGGCGCAATGCCGTCGAGCTTTTCTCGTGAATCTTGCACCGATTTCATGTCGCTGAAGCAGCGGTGTCTTCGGGACCTCCAACTGCGAGCAAGTTCCCGTTCACTGCATTTGATTGATGTTTTGGCTAACGGGACTATCCAGCGGCTTCCAATACACCTGGTGGAACAATGATTGGGCCTGACAACACAGAGCCATACTATGGCTCGAAAGACAGAAACGAAGCTTGGATCGCCGAAGCGATTTGGGGCCACCGGCTAGAGCGGCAACCATTCTCGGCCCTCCTGCTCGAGTTCTTGGGCATGGCCGAAGGTATGTTTCGCCAAGGAAGATTGTTGGAAGCAACTCAACCTGGCGATAACCCAGAATATGTCGCAAACCGATGCCTGCAAGTCAGAAATCTTCTCTTCAACAATCCCAGGATGGAGGAAATCCTTCGCAATGCTCAGGGCAGCGACGAGGATGGGTGGTCAAGGTGGCTGCCGGTAATGAAGGAAGGCGCATCGCTCGGCGATCGCTTAGCCGCAGACTTTTCGTACTTGCGAAAACGATTCGATACTTTTGCCGAGCTTGTAAGCGTAGTGAGGCTTCTACGGCGGATTACCGTTGATCCAGGAAGCGAACGGAGATGGACGACCCAGTTTCTCTATCCCATCGGCCCTGCGGCGCTCTACGAGGCAATTCTCGAAAAGGGCGACGGCTTCGAACGAACCCGCCGCGTCTTCACTCGAACCGGAGAAGTCGCGTATTTGATGCTGACCCGCGCATCGGAACCCCTGCGCGCAAAAATCCGCAAACGTCTTTCACCTTCGTTCGATCCCAACACCTCCCGGAATCGTTTGGTATTGCGCCTCATTTCTTCGCCAGAGCCTGATCGCGGCGAGACGAAAGGCGGAACCTACCTACCTTACAAGGCTCATCCTGCTTTCGACCGGATGGCCGAGGATGTCGCGGCCATCCTTAACCTGAATCTCCCTGATCAGGATGCTTTTCAATATCTTCAACCGCTGCTTGGACTGCATATCTATCTCTACGGCATCGAAACGGCTTTCGCATGGCTGGGAAATCAAGGCTTGCCGCCAATCGTATGCGAAATACTTGCACGCCGTAGCGATCTTGTCCGAAAGGCTGCGGTTGGTTCATATCTGCACAATGACGGCATCGGCGAACTCGCGGTGCGCAAGTTCATTGACTCGACGGTCCTTTCTGATTCGGATCTTAAGGAAATACTGAAGGACGACGCGCTGGACGATGTAGCCAAGACGGACTATTTGGCGGAGCACCTGGTGCGGACCGTCTCTTTGAAGAAACGGCCGGACACCACCGATCCGCGGAAGATGATCGAACTTTTTTACGCATTTGCGAGAAAACTGTATCGGGCCGGTTCGGCGGACGGGCTTACAGGCCTCGCTACGGGCTGCGGCCTTGTTTCCAAGCGGGGCACGAACCGCTACCGCTACGCGCCGACCGATGATTTACTCCGTGCGCTAGTACTCGCGAACGTAACGACTCCTATCGAAGAAAGTGCTTTTCTGCGGCGTCTTTACCACCGGTACCGGATCAGCATCGGTCCTGCGGAAGCTAAGGGTGAAGTTTTGAGCTATCAATTTGACGAAACTGACTTTAAGAAGAATCGCGACCGTTTCGGACAGCACCTCGTTGGTATGGGGCTGGCCCGACGCGAAAGTGACGCCTGCACGTATGTAGTGAATCCGATGGAGACGCTGGCATGAGCATCAGCCAACAGGATGCCCTAGTAGGTGCCGTGGCGCTTGAATTCGTTTTACTCAAACTCAAGCCCCAACTGGAAGAAGATCCGGACTTTCGCGGTGCATTCCACGTGCTTTCTGGCTTCTCCCCTGAACAATTGGCGGGCTTTATCGAGGCAAGCATCAAGTCAGGAGCCCGCGCCGCGCGGATCGCGATCCAATTCCCCGAATTTGAGATGCGTCCGTTTGGTGTGGATCAAAAATTTACAACTGTGGATTCGTCGGTCAATGTACGTAATCGGGAGCGAAACGGGTATTTAACGTTGACGGCAGAAGTAGAAGCCGATGCCGAGGCTTCGCTCGCGGACAGTGACCGTACGGATGCCTCCGATCTCAAGGATAAGAGCATCGCCCACATCTGGGTGGATTTCGTCGCTAATCGAGTTGGGATAAATCTGCTTCCTGAAGACCGCAGGAAGGTCGAAGCGATGGTGAAGGGACTATTCGACACAGGCCGCTGCCCCACGTCAAAGGCCGGCGAGTTCCTCACGGGAGTCTTGGAGAATTTCCGGAGCGAGCCGCTTAATCGGGCTGCTGGAAAGGCACTTCCGGTGATCGGGCTACCGCTGTTCGAGGACTGTTTCAGCTCGCTCAATGAATCAAAGATGATTCAGGCTTCACAGTGGGCCACGAAATTTCGCTCCCACTATGCTCTGGAATGCTATCTCGATAAGCGTGGATTGTCGCAGGAGATGCTGGACCCCGAGGCCCTGCGTAAGCACCTATCTTAACCCGGTCACTGGTAAATGCATGGCCGGTACTCACGCATTTCGCCACTACCGCTTTACCTACTTGTGGCAGTGCGATGGCCTCCCCGAACGGCTCCGCAACTATTGGATGGGGCGCAGCAGCGGATCTACATCCTGGCAGTGCGACCAAGTCCACATGGACCGCGCGTTCCGCCGCCAGGCATGGGCGGAACGCTGCGGTTTCGGATTCGACCTGCCGTGCGACGCGGGCACGGGCTTGCACGACTCGTGTGCCTAGTCGTTAGTCCACCTAAACCGGATGGGTGCTACATGGCACCCATTCGCCACTTTCAAGCATCTCTCGACGGTTTCGTAATCGTCGTTTCCCTAAACTGCCGATCGAGATGCACCGTTCTCGTCGGCGAGAACTTAGTCCGAGTCCAAAAAGGAGACCAATGGAAGACGCTCATATGTTTAATCAACCGATCAACCCCAAAAGGAACTGGCGCCAGGAACAGGAAACCGGGATCTGCAGTAAGAGTGTCGATCACGCCATCACGCTGACTCCGACCACCTGCCCGTATCTGATCCTTAAGCTCGCGGCAGCGACGGGCATTTCTGAAGTGATGTCGCTGAATTGACAACCAACTCTCAATCACATCGACTTCCAGTTCCACCCTCAAGCGGGCTCCGACGCGGAATCAATTCATGCCGCGTAACGACATGAGCCAGCTTGGAAGAAAATCGGCCTCGCCATCCAGCCCTTGGCGAGGTCCAAACAGGAAGTGGTGTAACCGAATTCATCGGTGCCGGATTGGCCATAAGGTTCCATTTGCGTGATCAAGCTCACGCGGGACTATGATAGCCGGAAATGATGATGCCGCAAGGAGCCATAGGTAATGGAGAAGCATCGCAACCTGCCAGAAGGAAATGTCGGGACCGTCGTTCCCGACGGCGAAGTGATCGGTTTACTGGACGAGTTGGCGCGCTTGGTTAAGGAATTGACTCCTCACCTAGATCACATCCTTTCCGACGCAGTCATGGCTCATCAGCGGCACGTACTTCGAGACCACGCGGGAAAGGCTCGCATCTTCGACCTTTCGAACGATATCTACCAGTTTAACCAGCGCATGAATGCGCTATGCAGTGAGGCTGCGCGTAAGTTCGCGACAGGGAAGCACGGCATAAACTCTAAGCGTCCGTGATTATGAGTGTCCGCGAGCCGTAACGAACTGAGCCGGTGAGCATGAATCCGGTCCACCTCTCGCCAAAGGCTGCGTAGCATCTGACAAGCGGCCGTCTCCCGTTCGCGAGGTTGTGGGTTCATCTCTCGTTTGCGTGAAGCAGGAGTCGGGCTTGAACCATACGCCATTAATCACCCCCTAACCTTTCATTGGGTCCTGCCTTCCATCGGCTTCAAATCAACTACGCACAATTCAGTCCAATAGCGACCTAGCTCGCCGATCGCAATGCATTGCTCCGGGAGGCGGATTCCGTGTCTCCAGACGTTCTGCACTTGCAAGCGCTCCGCTAACTTATCCTCGATGACCTCTGAAACCGGCGGCATTCGAGGCCTGGCACCGTTAGTGCCAGCTCAATCCAGACGCCCAATTTTGAGAGTCCGAAGGGGCTAGCTGTTGTGAAGTACTCGCGGGACCAACTATGGACGCCTGAGGAATTTGCCGCTGAGTACGGCATCAGTGAAGCCACGCTCGCTGATTGGCGTTGTGACGGGACCGGGCCTCCCTACATGAAGCTCGGTCGGATCGTGTTCTACCCCCAAACGCTTGTCGACGATTGGCTCGACAGCCAACTAGTCATTGGGCCCTATACAGGAGACAAAAATGTCACTAAGGAAAAGGTACGGGAATTGGCACTACCGGTTCCAACACATGAGAAAGGAGTACAGCGGAGACACAGGTTTGGCCGGCACGCCACAAAACATGAGGGAAGCCGGGAAGATTGAGGTGGCTGCACTCGAAGCACTCGAACAGGGTCAGCGGCCCGTTCGCCGCATTGAGCCGAAGCCGTTCACCAAGGCAGTTGAAGAATTCTTTCCCGTAGCCGAGGCCCGATACCGGGCGCACCCATCGAGTTTCAAGCGGATCAAAACGAGCCTCTCCAGCGCTCTGGTGTATTTCAAGAAAACACCAGTCCATCTAATTGATGGGGCCAAGGTTGATCTCTATAAAACCTGGCGGGCAACCAGCCACGAGGTACGGGACATTACCATCCGTCATGATTTACACGCACTGAGCACGTTTTTCACCCATGCGATCCGTCATCACTGGGCCTCAATGAACCCGATCGCGGAAGTCGATATCCCCTCCGACGCTGACGCTGTGCGTATTCACGTGCTCACGGAAGAAGAGGAAGAGAAGTATTTCCAGTACGCGATGAGTTATCCCGACCTGCACGATGTCGGCAGGATCATGATCAACCAAGGCATGCGACCGGAGGAAGTCGTTAGTCTTGCCAAGGCCGACATCAATTTGGATTCCGGGACGATCAAGATCCGCAAGGGCAAAACAGAGGCTGCACGCCGCACGCTCGATATCACTGCAGAGACGCGTCGCGTTCTGGAACCCCGCTTGGAAGGCGACTCCATGTGGGTTTTTCCGTCACGCCGCCTACACGGGAAGCACATCGCGCGGATCAATTCAGCCCACGACAGCGTTGTAGCGGATGCAGCCAAGGCAGGCGTCAGCTTCAACTTAGTGCCTTATGACCTACGTCATACCTTCGCAACGCACATGGCTGAGTCGGGCGTTGACCTCGGTACACTGGCCGCCTTGCTCGGACACGACTCGATTCGCTGTGTCCAGAAGTACGTGCACATTTCTGCCGAACACAAACGCACCGCAATGAAGCGGTATGACCGCGCGCAGCGTCAACGGCAGCGTTCTCGGGCCAGCCGGCGATAGCAATGTCGTGGTGTCGAATTCTCACCCACAGCGGCGACTTCCCAGGAAATAACATGTGGCACCCGTGAAAAAGACACTGCGTCGCGGCGCGCTATGAGAGCGCACATCCTATCTCGTGTGTGACTCGTGCCACCTCATCTTTTTTTGATCTCTGAGAAGTTCTTCAGAACTCTGTTGGAGCCTAGAGTTGATCCAATGTTGGGCGGCATATAGGCAGGATGCCCATGCCGCCCGGCAGCCCATTGCGAATGGGGGAGGGGTTGTAAACGCAGCTCGAAAGGAGAGAACTGACAGCATTACCACGTAGACCTATCCTCGTACTGATTAACGCAGATGCTTCGCATGAGTACGAAGACAACGAAGCCAGCAAACCTAGTAACCAGTCGTGAGCGTTGCCCAAAGGAGAAAGCAAATGAAATTGGAAAGCTATCTGAGGTACCTGCGGTGGAAGAAGAAGCTGCACAAGGAAACGTGCCGATTAGTTGGAAGGATTCTCACTCGTTTTCATTCATTTCTTGATGACGAGTCGGTTTCGGATTTGGCCTCAATCGATGCCGGTCTTCTTGAGCGTTACGCGAAGACGCTTCAGAACTTGGCGCCCTTGACAGCGAAGAATCAACTCACGGTCATCCACCAGTACCTCGCGCGCGTTGCGACGCGCCGGAGCGATCGCCGGAATTCCCGCGAACCTGGGAGTCAGGTCGCTTCCAAAGTTGTTTCACCTGCCCGACGGGGCAGCAGTATTGGGAACCAGGGAGATTCTCTGTACCGGCACTTCACCAGTGTATTGTCCTCTCTCCCACAGACCGATCATCTGAGGGCCTTCGTTCCCACCTTTGATGACATTCGTAGCTTCATTGAAGCTGCGAAGAATCAAGAGAGCACGCTTCCTCTGGCACACTTAACCTACGTGGTAGCGAGTTCCGGTATCGGGATGGGCGAACTCACAATGCTGCGCGTCACGGATGTTGTCTCAGACATGGGTCTGGTTCGTGTCGAATCGAAGGGGACGGGGGGTCAGCGGTACGTCTCGTTGTCGCCGCGCGCGATTCAATCCTTGAAGTCACTGCACAGCCGCTTTGCTGGCTCCGATATGGTATTCGGCGATCGGTCAAGGTCGTATCTCACTGGCCTTTATCACCGGCTCCACGTTCTTGCTGTCAACAGTGGCATCGAACAGATGCGGGTGCAGTCGTTACGGCTTGCTGCGCTCAGGTACCTCCACTCCATCGCCAAGACGAACCTGGAACAGAAAGCCGTTCAGTACCTGGCCGGCCATTGGAATCCTGAGCCGGGGAACCAGTCGGAGCTCGCCTTGGACGCGATTCTCCCAATTGCCGCGAGTCTGCTTGCCGATCTCTGGGCAAAGCTCGAGTGCAATATTGCCTGAAACCTCACCCCACCCCGACGTAAACGCCGGAATCTGACGCAACATGATCACGATCAGCCCCGGCGTTCACTTATTGACTCGCCTGGATTCAAGAGTCCCCTCGATTTGCCGGGCTTTTCAAGGTCTAGTGGGATGTAGCTGATTGAGAAATTCATTTTGCTATTCTTCACGAAGTGAGCGCGGAGCTCGGGAGTCTTAGCCTCTTGCCAGCGGAGATTGGCCTGGAGCATCGGGCCAGCAATTGCCTCGGGGAGCACAAGGTAATCAGGAATCTTGACCAACAGGCTGTGGAACTGCCCGGCTGTTGCATCAATTAGGCACCCCGCCACAACGACAACGGAGTGTTCAATCATATGGACTACTCCATTCTCGTCAATCGCAGGGACAATGGCCTCCCCATGTCCCGTGAGAACCGCACAGCGAATGACCACTGCGTCCGCGAATCCTCGATGCCGCAGTTCTTCTACAAGCTGTGCCGAGACGTTATGACAATCTCGCATATCGGGGTACGTGGATTTAACCGAAACAGCAAACCGGGCGGCCAATGTTTTGAGCATACGGAAGTCCCGTTTCGTTGGCATTGTTTCCTCTTGCAACAAGAGTCTGTTCTATTGGGGGCTGACCGGATGGTACTGATGGGCAGTTGAAGTTGATCGTGACTCCCGTCACGAAGCGGCATATATGCGAATGTTGGTTGAGCTGATGTTGCGAGTCGCAGTTGCTTGGGCTAGAACAACACGTCCTAAACGCTCTTCACTTCCCAAGCTCTTAGCCCGTCATAGCTGAAGCCGAGAAAGAACTCCACGGCCCTATTCTCGTCCCTGCCACGCAGGTGACCCGACTTTCCGGGGACGAAGAATGCTTTGACTCCTCTGGCAACCTCGATTTGGCCCGACTCGGGGCCTGACATCGTCGCAATGGTTCCTTTCACACGGACTAGTTTGCCAGTATTGCTCCAGAAGTCATGGTCTGCGTCCCATCCTTCGAGTTCGGAATAGTGAACCAGCTTGGCAATTCCTTCGCCCTTTCCAAGCCATTCAAACGATCCGGTTCGGACTCGGATCAAGCGGCTCCTTTTCCTGCATTCATCCAAGTTCTCTTCCATGGCGTCGACAGACAGGGAAAATCCTTGCATGGCTTTCAGTGAGTGGAGCACGTAGAGATAATAGACGGCATCAATTTCCGAACTATTCGATTTCCAATACGACACACGTTCGATCACTTGGTCAATAGGTCGCGCAGGTTCGATTCTCCGCACCGCTTGCATCCAAAGGCGTAGATTTCTCCGATCATTCGGTTCCTCGGTTAAATTCTGCTCAAGGAGCTCGACAACCCGATTAACCTCGCCACTTGCCAGTCTGTCCCACCGCCTTTCACGTCTGGCTACATAGGCATAGACCAACTGCCTACGAATCGTTGGTCGATACACATCGGACCTGGACAGCAAATTGGTCCATCCCTGTAACACTGAATTGAAATCGCCATACAAAGAGTCAAGTTGTACGCGGCATTTTTCAACATGCGGACTCTGCCGCTCACCTTCGCGGAGCTTTCTGGCCTGTTCGAGCAAGTCTTCCGCTAAGTCGATGCTCTCGCGAATCGATATTCCGATGTAGGGACTGATTAAGACATCCTGGTTAGAGGCGGCCTTCAAAACGACCCTCGCGAACTCCACCAGACGAAAAATCATTTGAATGTGACTGACGTAGCCGTGCTCATCGTTTGGCTGTTTTGATCGAGCAACATCGAACTGTTCAGCTGCCTTGGCAGCCGTCAATAAGCACTGTTCCAGATCAGCCTTTGTCGGGGTTGCGGATGCGTTCTGCATGAGCTCAAAGACCTGACCTCGGAGCGCCATCCCTTTCATGTGATAGAGCACGTGGTCCTCGGGATCAAGTTCCAGTGCCTTATCGAGCGCCTGAATTGCGCTGGTGAAATCCTTCATCTCGATGGCAAGAAAGCGACCCAGATGGCCCCAGAAATGCGACTCCATCGGAAAGATTTCCGTTAGCGTAACGAGAGTGGTTAACCGGCCCTGAACGGATGGAATGTCCTGAAGCAAGTGCGAAAAATTGCCACCACTCGACTGCTCTGGCGATTCTTTTCCTAGGGGATCTCGATTATCGCGAAATAAGAAGCACCTCGAAAGCAGAGCAACCAAATCCGAACTCGGAATCGGGTCGTCGCCTCTGCAAAACTCGATGAATGAACCCGCCCACATGGACAGGTTTTGCTTCCAGACCCGATCGTCCGAGGCCCTGGGCGCCAGGATTTGCCTGATTATCTGCATTGCAATCAGATCGTGGGCGGGTCTCCAATGACCGCCCGATGAACTACGCAGCAGTTGCCTCATGTAATCTGGTAAAACCTTGGTAAGGTCAACAGGTAATGACGCGGGCAGACTCAGAATCGAGGAGAATGCTCCGGGGGCAATACTCTGCTGCCCGTAATGGTATGCAATCGCAAGATACAGAAGCACCTTCTGCTGCTCGTTCGTCGCATCTTCCAGCCTTGCGCTCACGTATCTCCCGAGTCCCTGAAATTCTGCTTCGAACGCCTCGAGTGCAAAATAAAAAGCTGATCGCTCCTCTCTCGTTCCCTGCGCAGCGATATCAATGAGCCGGGCTTTGCGGCTGGGTTTAGCTTCGGCGAGGCGATGTGCAAATCGCGTGGACTCTACGGTCGAGAGCTCAGACTCCAGGAAGAAGGAACGCTCCCTTTCTTGGGGCTTTGTGAAGCGTCTTAAGACTTGAAGGAACGCTGCGGGCACTTGGCGAGCGCGGACGATGGAATACAAGTCGTCAGCCATCGCCTCCTGAATCTCCGCTCCCTCGATCAGCACGAGAACCGGCAAACCTGTCATTTTGTATATAAATTCAATCCGTTGCGCGGTCTCTTCCGGGAGAGTTTGGCGCAGCTTCACTGCTGGAAAATCAAGATGCAAGTTCCACAATATCCTTCGCGCAACAGTTGAACCGCCTGCGCCCGGTGAATGGAAAATATTGATGCGGGTGGTGCCCCGACTACGTCTGTCAGCCCCTCCGCCAAGATCCTGACGAACAACTTTTTGAATTCGATCCGAGCTTTCGCGGTCGACATCGCAATGCAATCCTAATTCGAACCAAGTTATTTCTTTCCCCTTATAAAAGGAAAGACAAACTTCCCGTTCTTCGTCCGCGAGCGTGCCCGCATTGATTCCTACAATGTCTAGCTCTTCTTTGAGGTACTTCTCATCCTCGACACTCAACGTTGAGCGCACGCCACTCTTAGTTGGAAACAGGGTTCCGTCCAACGGCAATGAGGCTCCATCGCCATATGCGGCTGCTAACCCTTCGGCGATGTGGTTTGGCTCGATGTCAATGAGTGCCGCACCATACTTTTCTCCTAGCCTTATTGCCTTGCTTGCGGAGGGACTTGCGATAACAAAATCGATTGCAGAACCAAATGCATTCAGTGCCGCTGAAAACACCGCATCGACATAATCCTCTTCATCCCAAATACTCACGACTGTGACCGGACAGGACTCACGTCCTGCCGCAAGTCTCGTCAACTGATCTTGAAGATCAAGCCCGTATTTCCGCTTCCATTCCACCCATGATGGGCCAACCAATGTGCTTGCGCGCCTGGTCATACCTCTGGCGTAATACCAATAACTTGAGGTGGAAGGCCGTATCGGGGGCCTGTCACCAAGCGCCACTTCATGCATCGAGTATTGCTTCCGGATCAGGGGCTGCAAGACATGCCCGAGGCCCATTTCTGCCCCGTTTGGATCGAAATCGAGGATTAGGGTCCAATGGAGAGCAGAAAGTCCCACTGATCGCCTCGCCTCGCCGTGAAGCGAAGGGCCAGCAACGAGCATGTAGATGCGGTTTGAATCAAACGCATTCGTCGAGGCTACCAGGCGCTCCCAGGGACTTGATGGATTTTCAGGAAGCTCAATAGCCGTCTTAACCAAGGAGCCGCCAGATGCCCACAGCCGGATAAGCTCTTGTTCATCCAATCTAGCCTCGTCATTCGTAGTGCCACGTCGCCAATAGACAACGTATCGGCGAACTTTCTTCCCTACATCCATCGTGGCCTGAAACGGGCCACGCCGCTCCCTTGCAATCTGTATTACGCCGTAAGTTCTTCCTCCATGTTGAATTGGCACGTAAACGAATCGCGGACAAGGGTGCACCTTTGGTGAAACGGCGTTTTGATATTCGTTGTCATCCAATGAAGCGCTAATTCCGTTGAGGTCTTTCTTGCCATCTGCATGCGCTTTCACACCCAGAACTATATAAGCATCGCCTTCGACGGGTGTATTGGCCATTGATAAAACATCTTTGATGAAATCTGCTCGCCCCTCTTCTTCTTGAAGCTTGTATGGGTCTCGCTTAAAATCGATGGTCGGCCCCTCTGGCTGTGCGAGCAACCATGTGAACATTTCGTCCGAAATCATTGGGCTCTCCTCCGTCATTGCGAGACTTCATTCTGGCAATTCGCGTCACATCCCTGACCCGTCACATCCCTGACCGAGGACGCGTTGGTTGCCGGGGCGGAAATCAATCAGCTTTTCCCGTTGAATACACTCCAACGGGTTGCGTCTTCCCACGACGCCTAAGAAAACCGGTTACCGCCCGATTGACGATTGCTAAGGAGTTTACTATAAGCGCCTCCGCCGCAGTGGGCGCCGTCCTTGACGCAATCGTCATGCAGATCCATGCAAGCCAGCGGATTTCGCGGATGGATGCCCCAAGCGCAGCCAGACCGGGCACCACCAAGTAACATGGGCCAAACAGACCTGCGAACTTAATTGAGATTTGGAATCTCTCAATCAAAATCTGAGCTTAACCTCGCAATCCTGCCAAGCGATCTCATAATTGCAAGGCTGATGCCTGCGTTGAATAGCGGACTTTACTATTAAAGTGAATGAGTATATGTTTTAATAGTATTCGAGCTAATGAAAGCATGCCCAAAGTTCACAATACCGCCCCGCTCAGCCGCTATGTGACTTCAACTCTCTCCGGTGAGAGGGTCCGAGCCTTCGTTCCGCCGGCCCTGCCCCCAAACCCGCGGGCATTCGATCTGGCATCGCTTCAAGCCATCCTTGCCGAAGCGAACCAAGCCATCGGCCGGCTGGATGGCACGACCTCCTCACTGCCTGACCTCAAGCTCTTCCTCTACTCCTACGTTCGGAAGGAGGCTGTCCTCTCGTCTCAGATCGAGGGGACGCAATCTTCGCTGTCCGACCTGTTGCTTTACGAGAACGCAGAGACGCCTGGCGTACCGCTGGACGATGTGCAAGAAGTCTCCAATTACGTGGCGGCCCTGAATCATGGTCTGAAGCGCATGAGGGACGGATTTCCTCTCTCTCTGCGCCTCATCCGGGAGATCCATGAAGTTCTCCTGGCGAAGGGGCGCGGCAGTCACGCACAACCGGGGCAGTTCAGAAAAAGCCAGAACTGGATCGGCGGCAGTCGGCCCGGTAACGCGGCCTATGTTCCCCCTCCCCCCGAATATGTGTCCGACTGCATGGGGCAACTGGAAACTTTCATCCACCAAGAGGGTACAACATTGCCTCTGCTAATAAAGGCCGGCCTTGTCCATGCGCAGTTCGAATCGATCCATCCTTTCCTCGACGGCAACGGCAGGGTCGGAAGGCTACTCATTACCTTCATGCTTTGTGCTGAGGAGGTTCTGCGCGAACCCGTTCTCTATCTCAGCCTCTTCTTCAAAAAGCATCGGCGCCTGTACTACGACCGGCTCAATGAAACCCGAGAAAGCGAAGGCTGGACGGCGTGGCTGGATTTCTTCTTGCAAGGTGTGCGGGACACCGCAAATCAGGCGGCCCGGACTGCGGGCAACATCGACAGACTCTTCAACGTAGATAAGGAAAAGATTGAGCGCTTCGGTCGCGGTGCGGCTTCTGCGCTCCTGGTCTACAAGTACGCTCAGGCCAATCCACTCTTCTCGATCAAGAACGCAGCACGCCAGATGAAGGTGAGCTTTCCAACCGCGTCCGCCGCGGTGGATCGCATGGTCGAAGCTGGCATCCTGCGGGAGTCGAGCGGTAAACGGAGAGACCGTCTGTTCCTCTACGAAAGCTATCTCGACATTCTCAATCGGGAGTCCTGATTTTGTTCGACAGGATCGAATCATAGTCGAGTGCCGCAAAGCTAAGTTGACTTTGGCGGAGCAGGGAGTCTTATCGTTGTGGCAATGTTTCCGGGCTCGACCATCGCACGCCAGTCGTGGATCAGCTTCGCCTTATCCTCATCGAGACCTAGCAAGTATCGCCAAAGCCGTCTGGCCAACTTCTCGGCTGCTACCGTGACGTTCATCTTCTTCGTGGTCGAATTCCACAATACGCCGCTCCAGGGAGATTCACTGACGTCGGAAAACCTAGAAACCACAGTCTTGATATGCTTGATGGTAAGTGACGGGAGATCGTCGGCGACGGCGCCGACAAAAGCGGTGATTCCAATCGGTCTTACAAGAATGTGACCGCCGGCCCTGATTCGGTACTTCTTAACTGTCGCGTCAGGTTTCAGTAACTCTCTCCATGGATCAACTGCTTTGATCAGCTTATCCCACGATTCAGAAATCTGGATGTAGGCTTCTTCAAGGCTCTCGAAACTTGGGATCTGTTGCTGTTTCCGAAATTCACCCACGAGATGTTCAGGAATTAATTCCGCATTACATTTACGAAAACTCTCTATAGCCATGAGGTAGAAGCTGTCGGCAGGCGACATTGCATTCCCCGTGGCAAGCAGATGTTTGCCCTTCTTCACGACCATGACTTTGATTCGACTCCTGAAAAGTTCATGTTCCCGAATGAGGCGCCGTGTCACAAGCGCTACGCCATCGTCTTCACTCATTGCCGTATGGGTGGCTGGCGACGTTTTCTTTGCGTACCTATTCACGGTTGTGAAGAGCCTCCGTGCCCGTGCTAAGCCCTTTTGATCGCTATCGTGACATATCACGATGGCTGAAACTTGGTCCTCTTTGTATCGTTCCGGATCGCGCTTCAGCTCTATTTGAAATGCGGCCAGCCTGTGTTGACCGTCGAGCGCATAGTATTGTTCACTGCCGTCGAACTGGAGCACACCCATGCGGCCGCCGTCATCCAGAATGGGGTCGCCTAAGGTAACAGGCCGAAAGCGAGGCTTGCCATCTAAGGCTGCAATAATGAGCGAGCCAAAGAAGCGCTGGTCGTTTGAAGCAAGATACTGTGCGATCTCTCTTGCACGCGTAGTGAGTTCCCGCTGAAGCATGCTGTCAAGATCTTTGTTGGGCGAGAGCTCCTCGGCGAACCGGACATACTGGACGAGATCGTTAACCGCCATGACGGTCGTATAGTAGGTCCAGTCACCCATAGTTCCCCGAACACACGGGAAGTATGTAGTCTTCATTCTGCGAGTCTCCCTCTGAGTTCGAGTTGCGTGTTGCCGTAAGGGGTGAGATTGTCTTTCAACAGGGATTCCGCCGACGTCAACTCTTCTTTGGGAACCAACGTGTAGTGGAATTGAAGATAGCCG
>Ga0302194_10000742_pt1 | contig 20932 bp, 15 predicted proteins | sample II_Bog_N1_1_FD_200227 | JGI IMG/M metagenome (GOLD analysis project Ga0302194, IMG submission 200227) | Peat permafrost microbial communities from Stordalen Mire near Abisko, Sweden - II_Bog_N1_1 | ecosystem: Environmental > Terrestrial > Soil > Wetlands > Peat | place: Sweden: Abisko...
GGCTGGCTTTTGTAGTGTCTGCCAATGCTAAATCTAAAATCAAACACGCTCTAAAGGAAGATAAACGCCAAAAAGCAGAAGAAGGCAAAGAAATGCTGGAACGTAAATTCAATCATTTAAAAATTGATTTTAATCCTGCAAACATTACTGAACTTGCGCATTTTTATAAACTCCCGAGCAATCAGGAATTATATTATCGCGTTGCACTAGGAAATATTGATTTAAAACAACTCAAAGACTTCCATCAGGTAAGAGGAAAAATAGCGCATAAATCAGAACCTATAAACCATCAGGAACCCGTAAAATCCTTAGAGCAAATGGTGCATGAGGTAAGGGGCAAATCAGATATGCTGGTGATTGGCGAAAATTTACAAAAAATAGATTATAAACTTTCGCCTTGTTGCAACCCTATTTCGGGCGATGATGTATTTGGGTTTATAACCATTAATGAAGGAATAAAAATACATCGTGTAAACTGTCCTAATGCTATACAATTATTATCAAACTATGCTTACCGGGTGGTTAAAGCAAAATGGACAAGTCAGGAATTAATTTCATTTTTGGCAGGAATTAAAATAACAGGCATTGACGAAGTAGGATTAGTAAATAACATTACCAAAATAATTTCCAACGAGCTGAACGTAAATATGCGCTCCATAAGCTTCGACAGCAACGATGGCACCTTTGAAGGTCAAGTAATGGTTTTTGTACACGACACTAACCACTTAACAGAACTGATGGACAAACTAAAAAAAGTAAATGGAGTACTTTCTGTTACCCGTTTAGATGGTAACTAACTATTATTGTAAATTGGGTATATAAAAGTCAAAAAAAGTCCATTTTATACCTTTCAAGATAAGAAATATTGAATTGATGATAACTATCACAACCTTCTGAAAATATTGCCATTACTTGTTTTTAAAAGCTATTGAAATAAGTATTTTATATAATGTTGAAAAATAAAATAAAATAATGTTTGTATTTTATTTTTTTATTTAACTTTGTACTCGGTTTTCGATTAATCTTCTTATTAAACATATTAATTACTCTATTAAACCTAATAATTTCACCTTCCCAATCATCAAAAAAATGAAAAAAATTATCTTAATTGCCTTGATAGGACTTGTTTTTAGTCATGAAATTAAAGCGAGTCCCGTTTCAGGTACTACATTTACCAGCCCCAGTTCTGGAACAGTTACAGTAACTAGTGGAAGTCAATGGACAGGAACAACAAGTCCTAATGGTGCAGGAACTTGGACTAGTTCTGGATCCGGTACTCCCTACACCTATGTTATTTCATCAGGATTTACCGTTATCATAGGTAGTAATGCAACTGTAAGTTTACCGGAAACAAATGATAAACTAATTGTAAACGGGCAATTGGGATTTGCAGCAGGCAATGGAGTTTTAAATATGGATGCTTCAGCTACAATTACAGTTAATTCGGGTGGTAAGGTAGGATTTGGTACAAATGCAAATTATCAGGGATCTCAAGGCACTACCCATATTACTATTGGTACTAATACCATATCAGGACCTTTTTTATTTGTAGGTCCTGACGTTGCAACTCAAGGCAGCAATTTTTTAACAAGTACTGCCTGGACAGGAAATAATAGCAGTGATTGGGCTAATTCAGGCAATTGGAACAATGGAAAGCCTTCATCTAGTAAAAATGTTATTATTACGAGTGGTAATTCCTTTGACCCGACTGTAACTGTTGCTGCATCAGGAGGATCGACCACAACCATAAAACAATTACACGTTAACTCCGGAGCTACGTTAACATTTGAAGCCGGTACTTATCCTGATCCGGGTGCTAGTCTATTAGTTACAGATTCGTTAGTAAATAATGGTACTATTACAATATTATCAGCAGCTAATTTGCAGCAATCAAGTACTAGTTACTTGGGTGGTAATGGCACTTATAATATTGAAATTGCGACAAGCGGAGATATGACATTTGTTTCATCACCAATTAACAATATAGCAGTTAATGGATTTGGAATTACCCCAACAGGAACTAATGGAGCACAATTAATACCCAGTACTGTTAATCCATGTAATCCTGATTCCATTTCATCTTCATCACCTTATGGTAATTTATTGGAATTGCATGAAAACGCTACAACTATAGGTAATTGCGATCAATCATTGTGGTTTGTAAAATCTTCAGGTACACTTACTAATGGTCGTGGATATTCTTTGTCTACACCAACTCATCCTACATTAACATATAGTGGTACAATAAATAATGGACCTATAAGCTACACAGGCTTAACCAATTCAGGTGTATCTCTTACTGACCCTGGGTATAGTGGTGGTGGTCAATCTGCTTCTACCGTAAGTGGTGGTTGGAATTTGGTTGGGAATCCATATCCCGGTGGGATAACATTAACCGGTGTTCAACTTGGTTCAATGGGTTTTGATGCTCAGATTCAAATATGGAATAATGGTCTTTGGCTTACGCCAAATCCTGTTGCGCCAACAATCATACCTGCGGGACAAGGTTTTCAAATTCATAAAACAAGTGTCGGTGGCACATCAAATTTTTCTTTAGATAATACATTTAGAGGGGCGGCCAACGATTATTTGAGACAGACTACACTCCAACAAAACTTTGTTAATATTGCAATTAACAATGGAACTTATACAGACACTACAATGACGTATTTTTATGATGGTGCTACAGATGGTTTCGATCCACTTTATGACGCCAACCGATTGAGTGACCAAATTTCACGACCTATGATTTTTTCTATTGTAAATAACCAAAAACTTAGGTACAATGCTTTACCTTATTTGAATTCAGGACAGATAAAACAAGATACTTTAGGGATTAGAACAGCGGTAGCCGGTACTCATACCTTAACATTTAACGGTATAAGTACTTTGGGTGTTAATGTTGTGTTGCAGGATCTTAAACTTAATACCACACAACCTGTTACTGACAGTTCGATTTATAAATTTACTACAGTTACAGGTGATAACCAAAATCGTTTCGTATTACGTATGAGTTCTAATACTAGTTCTAATTCTGTTTCTGCAATTACTACTGGTACTGTTGCTACAGCTATTTCAAGCCCATCAAACAACAATAGTGTTCAATTATTTCCTAATCCAACTTCAGGAACAACCTCATTATCTTTAAATACTAATGATGATTACACTAAAGTTTTAGTGGTAGATTTTCTGGGACGAACAGTGCAAACGTATGAATTAAATAAAACGGATACTGTTAAAATATTGAATACCGATGAATTGAGCAATGGTGTTTATTTCATTAAATTACTGGGAACAAACCAACAACTTACGTTAAAACTAATTAAGCAATTATAAAAAAACAGACAATAATAACAGCAGCCATGAGCAAACATCAATTATTTTATTCCATATTATTTACAGTATTAATCGTACTGGTAACTTCAACAATTACAAATGCTCAGGTAGTGCCGCCCCCACCGCCGGCAAGTCCTGCAGGTGCACCTTTAGACCCTATCTCTTGGGTGTTATTGGGTGCAGGTGGAGCAGTTGCAGGTAAAAAATATTACGATAAAAGAAAACAAAAAAACACAGATAATGAGAACTTATAAGGATTTATAGCCCTATACGTTTTTATATAAATGTTTAAAAATATTCTTACTAAAGATTCGCAAGAAAGAAAATTACTATTCTTTTTTGCGAATCTTTTTTTTATATGGCTCTCCTGGAAAATCATTATTTTCATATTGGGTGAACAAAGTATGCCGCTCAACGAACGTTTTTTTCCTGCAATAAGTGCCTACTGGGAAACATGGAATTTAAGTCTGGTGCATTTTATAGTAAACCTAAGTTGTATCATATTAAAATGGATGGGCTATGAAACATATATACACCATCGCACTATATGGATTATAAATACAAACGGACTTGCAATAGGTAACTACTGTCTCGGAGTTCAATTGATGTATTATTACATAATGATGTTGCTGATAACCCCAATTACTGCATTAAAAAAAGTGATAGGTGTACCCACAGGAATTCTAATTACTTTTTTTCTAAATATAGTAAGAGTAACAAGTCTGTGTTTGGTTTCTTTATACGCTCCTCAGTATATGCACATTGCTCACGACCATATTTTTAATATCATAGTTTTTGGAAGTCTTATGGGCTTTTATTACTATTTGATGAAAGAAAATTAACAGTACGAGTACAACGTTATTCCTTACCCGCAGTTTGAATTTTTTTGTTTAACTCCTTTAGCAGTAAATTCCATTCCGTATAATATTTCTTAGTCGCTCAACAACACAAAATAGATTAAATTTGCAGTGCATGAGAAAAAATGATAAAAAACCATTGCCCATACTTGAAAAGGTAACGGTAGCAGATGCCAGTTCAGACGGGCAGGCTGTAGGACGAATGGATGACATTGTTGTATTTATAAAAGATGCCGTTCCCGGAGATATTGTGGATGTGCAACTCACCCGTAAAAAGAATAAATTCCGAGAAGGAAAAACTATTTACATTCATCATTATTCGGATAAGAGAACAGATGCTGTTTGCAGTCATTTCGGCACATGCGGCGGCTGCAAATGGCAGACTATGAAGTATGAATGGCAACTCTTTTACAAACAAAAACAAGTAAAAGATGCCCTTACAAGGCTTATTAAAATTGAGCTTCCGGAAATTGAAAATATAATTCCTTCTAAAAAAAATTATCGATACAGAAATAAATTAGAATTTACTTTTTCAAATAAAAAGTGGTTAACACTTGAGCAAATCAATGATAAAACCATAAAGTTTGGAGATGCGGAAGGTGAATTATCACGAAATGCTTTAGGATTTCATATTCCTGGAGCATTTGATAAAGTACTGGATATTGATACCTGTTATTTACAGGAAGAACCCTCCAATGCCATTCGCAACGAAATAAAAAAATATGCGCTTGCAAACAATCTTTCGTTTTTTGATTTGCGCGAACAACAAGGTCTTCTGCGAAATATTATTATTCGCAGCACTTCAACAGGTGAATGGATGCTCATCATTGCATTTTATTATGATGACAAAATAGTTATTGAAAATTTATTGAATCATCTTGCTGATAAATTTCCACAAATAACATCACTGCAATATGTTATCAACTCCAAAAAAAACGATACCATCAGCGATTTGAATATTAAAGTTTTTAAGGGAAACGATAGTATTTATGAGCAGATGGAAAATTTAAAATTCAGAATCAGCCCGAAAAGTTTTTACCAAACAAACTCCGAACAAGCCTATGAACTTTACAAAGTTACACGAGATTTTGCCGAAATAAAAAATACGGACATTGTTTATGACTTATATACAGGAACAGGCACCATTGCTAATTTTGTGGCACATCAGGCAAAAAAAGTAGTAGGCGTTGAATATATACCCGCAGCTATTGAAGATGCTAAAATAAATTCTCAACTAAACTCCATTAGCAATACTGTGTTTTATGCAGGTGATATGAAAGATGTGCTGAATGATGCATTCATTTTGGAAAACGGAAAGCCCAATGTTATCATCACCGATCCTCCGCGCGCAGGCATGCACGACGATGTTACAAATAAAATTTTAGAGATAGCAGCTGAACGCATTGTGTATGTGAGTTGTAATCCCGCCACGCAAGCCCGTGATTTGCAATTGCTGGATAAAAAATACAAAGTACTTAAAGTGCAACCTGTAGATATGTTTCCACAAACACATCACGTTGAAAACGTTGTTTTACTGGAATTAAAATAATGGATAAAATTATAATAGAAATCTATCGCAGCCATATTCTTTGGAAATGGGTTGGGGTGAGGCTTCGAGCTTATAATTTTATAGTTTTATTTTTCTTGTTTTACTTATCTGCAAAAGCACAAAAAGAAACCACCATCAGCGGTAGGGTAACAGAAGCAGAAAGCAGCAGTGGAATAGCTTTCGCAAACATTTATTTTAAAGGAACTATTATTGGTACTATTACCGATTTTGAAGGCAACTATAGCATCAAAACAACTGTACCCAAAGATTCCGTTTTTATTTACTTGCTTGGATACCAATCAGAAACCAAAGCTGTAAAAAAAGGACAAACGCAAATCATCAATTTTCAATTAAAACAAGCATCTCTCAATTTAGAAATTGTAAAAATTTTACCTGGTATTAATCCCGCCTTGCGTATCATAAAAAACACCATCCGTAATAAAGAAAAATACAACAGGGAAAATCTCTTATCGGTACAATACCTTAGCTATACCAAACAAGAAGTGGATTTGGACAATATATCCCCTCAGATGAGAACCTGGAAATTATTTGATCCCATCACCTCCTTGTGGGATAGCCTTGAAAACATTGCAGGTAAAGAACATGAAACAAAACTACCCGTTGCAATGAGCGAAGTTGTTTCGGAAATTTATTCTTACAAAGACGCAAAAAAAAAACATGAAGAAGTAAAAGCCGTGAAAATAAAATTTGTCGGAATGAAGGATGGAATTGCCCTTTCACAGCTTATGGGGACTGATTTTCAGAGCTATAATTTTTGTAATAACAATGTACCTGTACTAAATAAAGACTTTCTTTCTCCTATAGCAAGTAACGCACTTTTATTTTATAATTATTATTTGGTTGATAGTTTATTTATTGACAACATGAAGTGCTACAAAATAGATGTGAGACCAAAGAACAAAAATGATTTAGCATACACCGGCACTTTATGGATAACCGATAGCACTTACGCCATTAAGCAATTGGATTTGGAACTAACCCAAGATGTAAATTTTAATTTGGTTGATCGTGTTCATATTCAACAACAATTAATTCCTACAGAAGCCGGACCCTGGGTTCCTTCGCAAACCAGAGTTATGCTTGATTATACCAATATTACCAAAAAACTTGTGAGTGCTGTTATTCATACGTACAATATCAATCGGTATTATATAGTAAACAAACCCAAGGAAAAAAATTTTTATGATACACGTATTCAGTTTGCGGAAGATGCTATCACTAAAGATTCAGCTTATTGGACAAATGAACGACCTACACCCTTAGCAGCAACCGAAGCACACGCCTATAAAATGGTAGACACCATACGGAATATTAGGTCAGTTAAAAAAATAGTTGATCTGATGTATTTTTTATTTTCAGGATACAAAGATTTCGGAGCCGTTGATTTTGGGCATTACATGCAGGTATATGGTCATAATGCTTATGAAGGTACACGTTTGCGTTTGGGCTTTAAATCCAATGACAAATTCAGCAAAACATGGATTATAAGAGGTTATGGAGCTTATGGTTTTAAAGATGAGAAATTTAAATATAATTTACAATTGGAACGTGTGATTACCCGCTATCCCTGGAGTAAAGTTGGAATTCAGTATCGAAAAGATATTGATCAGATTGGTGTAAATACTGATTTTTCCCGCACTATGAGTCTGGCTCAGTCGCCTGCTTATCTATACACAACCTCTTCTCAAATAGGAAATGTGTATAAGTTGGTACGAAAAGAAGAAAGTCGCATTTGGTATGAACAAGAATTTACAACAGGCTTAAGTACAAGATTAACTTTTCAAAACATTTACACAATGCCATTGTTTAAAGCTTCTTTTGGCGATCCTCTTTCTAAATTTCAGCAAAGCAGTTATACCGTTTCAGAGATTGTTTTAGATGCCCGTCTCTCAGCAAAGGAACGTTATATACAAAACGGGAATGACCGAATCAGTTTGGGAAATAAGATCTCTCCAATAATAACTTTTAACTACACCCAGGGTATTAAACAACTATTTGGCGGTGATTTTAATTATCAAAAAACAAGTATGTCCATCTCAAAACGTTTTAGAATGGGTGCTTTTGGCTATTCAACTATAGTTGCCAAAGCAGGCAAAGTATTTTCAAAAGTCCCATATACTTCATTGGAAATTCCAAGGGGTAATCAAACTTTTTTTTATTCCGACAACGTATTCAATCAGATGAATTATTTTGAATTTGTAAGCGATCAATATGTGCAGCTATTCTGGCAACATCATTTTATGGGATTACTTTTTAATAGAATACCAATTATAAAAAAAATGAAATTGCGTGAGGTTATTGGAGGAAGTGCTTTTTATGGAACACTTAGCAATGCCAATAAAGAGTTTAACAGTAGCAATGCTTTTACGGTAATGACCAACACGCCTTATTGCGAGGCAAGTGCCGGGATTGAAAATATTTTAGATGTAATAAGAGTAGATTTTATTTATCGCCTTACCTATACTGATTCGGACTATAAAACAAATTACGCACTAATCAACCCCGGAAATAAAATCAATGATTTTGGTGTTAAAGTGAGTTTAAAATTTTCGTTTTAAATAATATACCTATCATTAAATAACCACTTATTAGTGGATTTGTGATATGATTTGATACTGGAGCAAACTTTTTTATGCGCTGTTATGTTAATCAATTGTTGAAAAATAAATATATCGAAAAAATGCTTGAACTCATTAAACCAAGAGGCAAGTTGGTTGGAGTTGTTTTTACGGAACCGCTAAATGCAAAAATCCCACCATTTAGGACAAGCAAATAGCAATACAAAAAATTATTTGAAAAAAAATTCATACTCAAAGTTTTTACCAATTGTTATAATTCCATTAAACCAAGAGCAGGAAGAGAGTTATTTATATATTTCGTAAAAAAAGAATTGTAGTATCTTCGTGGTGGAATGAAAAAGTATATTGCATTCATTTTTTTAATACTCTCCGGATTTGTTTTTTCCAACCAAAAAGACAAGTCCATGGTAAACTTTTATTTATCACGAAATCTAAATCTTGATTCTGCTATAACACCATATCTTTATTATCAGGTATATAATTGGATGGGCGCAAAATACAGGTATTCCGGAAACAACCAAAAAGGAATAGATTGTTCGGGGTTTGCAGCCGAAATGTATAAAAACGTATATTGCATTACGTTGGATGGAAGTTCTAGAGATATTTTTAAACAAGTAACTCCCTTGAGCAAACAGGAATTGAAAGAAGGAGATCTTGTGTTTTTTAAAATACGAAAGGGCAGAATATCACATGTAGGTATCTATTTAGCAAATAATAAGTTTGCACATGCCACCACCAAATCGGGCGTAACTATTAGCGACTTAGATGAAGATTATTACAAAAAATATTTTTATAAAGGCGGAAGGATAATACGATAGACTTAAAAAAAATCAGTACTATGACACAAACGTTAATATTAACAGGTAAGCAAATTGAACAAAAAATCAATCGTATTGCTTATGAAATATACGAAAATAATCATACTGAAAAAGAAATAATCATCGCCGGTATTGTTGATAACGGTTATATACTAGCCAAACGAATAGCAGCCGTATTACAAAAAATTTCAACTATCAAAATTGTATTAACAGAAGTGGTCGTTAATAAAGAAAGCCCCGCCATACACGAAATAAAAATCCCCTTTTCTGATAAAGAATTAAAAAACAAAGTGATTGTTTTGGTTGATGATGTATTAAACTCAGGAAAAACATTGATTTTTGGAGCTAAACCATTTCTAAGCAGTTCTGTAAAACGTCTTACTACCGTAGTTTTAGTGGACAGAGGCCATAATCGCTATCCCATAAAAGCCGATTTTGTAGGCTTATCACTTTCCACTACTCTGCAAGAACATATTTCTGTAATACTAAAAAAAGGAGAGGAAGCAGTTTATTTAAGTTAAATTGGAGTGCTAAATTATTCGCTTTGAAACAGAATTTTGCCTATTTGCATTCACCCATATCTTTTAATTCCGATGCTTTTATAAATGCTTCTGTATTTCCTTGTATTAATTGTCCCGGAATTTCAATCCAAAGTAGTTCATTGGTTTCACAATCAACCGCAACCTTGTAATAAGATAATAAAACCCTATTTTGCATACTTTGTGAAGCCTCCATTGGTGTTGGACGCAATCCGCCATAAGGAATACTTAATAAAATTGCCGTTCCTTTTGTATTTTCAACATAACTTAAGTTCAATTCACTGGCAGTTACAAACCCAATATTGTTTCCGTATGCCAGTCTTGCCTTAGGTTCACTCAGTTTGCTCTTTAAAAGTTGTTTGGGTTGTAAACTATTTTTATCAACCAACAATTTCCTATCTTTTAGTTTAGGGCAATTGTCTTTAGCAATCATTTTAATATATTCATTAAACTGAATGGTTTTGTTATTTTGTATAATCCATGCCAAATGCGCTTGCATCTCAGTTACTATAAATTTAAAATCACATTCCAAATATTTATTATTCTTTCTTATTCCTGAAGATGGCACACAAATAGTATAATCAGGTTTTCTGTCAATTTCCTCTATTCTGCTAAAACAAAGCGAAGGAACTATAATATTTGAATTTACTTTAGATTCACCATAAAGAGCTCTGCCGCTTTGTTTAATATATGTTAACACGACATACTTGTCGTTTTTTAACTCCTTTAACTTATTGATTTCTGATGTTGTTTTATATTGTATATCTTGATTAAACTTCCAATATTTTCCGACAACTAATTTTATCAGCGCATTGTAATAAGGGATAAAAGGTTCTGATTCTTTTTCTCCGTCATCATTTATCTTTTCTTCAAACAATTCAACCAAAACGGGTCTTTTTGCCATTGCTATAAAATCGTTCGGATCTCCATGTAATTTTCCGCCTATTTGAGCATAAACAGCTATTTTGGCATATACCATAACAGCCGTTAATCCTAATTTTATTTTATTTTTCATACGCAGATAATTTGTTTTTTAATTGCCACATTATCACCATCTAATCTTCACTAGTGTTTTTGTTTCGTAAACAAGATGATTTCTTGGAATTTAATTTTGCTGATAAAGGTAAATATTAAATTTCTTTTAGCCTTGTGTTTTTTTGTTAAAAAATCATTCTTTAAAAGGCTGTCAGGAAGCTGCGATATAGTGGTTAAAATGGAAAGCAATATTGCGACAATAACCAAAATAGTTTTAGCCTATAGAAAAATGCGACGATTTACTAGCATAGTTGAATAAAATCAAACAAGTTCTAACACTAGAATGTCGATTACAAGCTTCGTACTAAAGCATTAAAAAAATTCGGATAATCTTTTCCAACTTTTCATATTCAATTAAAAAACCATCATGTCCATAAATGGAGTGAATGCTCGAAAACTTTGCATTGGTAATATTTTCAGCTAAATATCTTTGTTCTTCAATAGGAAATAATATATCCGATTCAATTCCAACTACCAATGTATTTGCTGTAATTTTTTTTAATGCATTCGCAACAGACCCTCTATTTCTGCCCACATTGTGCGAGTCCATACTTTTAGTTAATGAATAATATGAAAAAGCATTGAACCGTAATTTTAATTTTTCGCCCTGATACCGTTGGTAGCTGCTTGCTTTAAAATTTTCTATTTTATTGTTGTCTGGTTCACTTTGTGTTTGTTTAAAGGGATTGTAATGCCTGTACGAAAGCAATGCAATGGCTCTGGCTGTTGCTAATCCCTGCATTCCTGCAGCATCATTTTTCTGCTCCCATGTTTTGTCGGCTTCAATAGCCATTCGTTGCGTTTCATTAAATGCAATTCCCCAAGCAGAATGAAAAGCATTAGTAGCTATTAAAGTAATATTTTTAAATAAAGAAGGTTGAAGGATGCTCCATTCAAGTAATTGCATACCGCCCATTGAACCTCCAATGCCCAATTGTATTTTTTCAATTTGCAGTGATTGTTGAAGAAATTGATACATCTTCGCCATATCGCGTGTAGTAATAGTCGGGAAGCTATGATAATAGGGCTTTTCGTTGACAGAATTGATACTTAGCGGATTGATACTGCCATAATGGGAACCGGGCATATTCACACAAATAATAAAATGCTTTTGGGGATCAAACAGTTTTCCAACGCCTGCTAAACCGCTCCACCATTCTAACGGGTTGGAGTTTCCTGTTAATGCGTGAAAAAACCATATTACATTGTCTTTTGCAGCGTTAAGTGTTCCAAATGTTTCATAAAACAAATGAAATCCGGATACAGTTTCTCCCGATTCAAGTATGAACCGCGGTGAATACTTAAATACCTTTTGTTGATGCTTAAATAGTGATTTTGCTTTTTTTTTCGAATATGTTTGCGCCGTCATCATTATATTTCGTGTTGAATTAAAAAACTTCCGTTTTTTCGAAAGGATTTTTTGTGTCTGTTTTTTAGTTGCTAATGCTGGATATCTATCTCTCTAATAAAAAATCATACAGCAGCAAGCCATTTTGTCAAGTAATTTATTCCGATACATTTTTATTTATGGAATAGTGATAATAAAAAAAGCCTCTCGTTTTTCGAGAGGCTTTTAGCTTTTTATATTTTAGTTTAACTATAAAATACACGCAGTATGCCCCTCATGAGGAATACAACACGCAATACATATAATTCTATTAGTAATCATTTTTATTTATTGTCAGGCAAATGTAATTAATTATTTCACAAATCAAAAAACTTATTCCATCAATCCTCTGCCCACCTTCTGTATTTTACCTTGTTCTTTAAGATCTACAATAAGTTTATCTAAAATCCCATTAATAAATAGTTTACTTTTGGGTGTGCTGTACATTTTTGAAATTTCAATAAACTCGTTAAGCGTAACCTTTACAGGAATATTGTTGAAATATGTTAATTCTATTATCGCCATTTTCATCAACAACACATCCATAAAGGCAATGCGCTCTACTTCCCAATTTTTTGTTTTTTCGGCAATTAGTTTTTTTGTTTCACTTTCGTTGATAATTGTTTGCCTGTAAAGTTCTCTTGCAAATTGCTCGTCATCCTCTCTGTCCTTATATAATGTTATTAAGGTATGTTCAGGTGTGGATTTTTCATCAAATGATTCAATAGTTTTTACAACCATTGGATTTACCAGATAGGTATCATCACCCCAGTGTAAATTTTTTTCTTCGTACAGATGATTGATTAATTCAAAATCGGCAATGTGTTCTTTGAAAATTTCAACTATAAAATTTTTATCGGCTGCGTATGAATCATCAGCAACAGTCATGTAATTTTCATACTCACTGCTAACTTTTATATTGTTGTAAATTTTTTTTACAAGTTCAAATTCATTGTTCCAGTTTATTCTGCGATTATTCATTTCTCTCTTTAATGCAAGGTTTTCGGCTAACTGATTGATGAACTTATTTTCAATAAATTTTAAGTTTGGATTCAAATCATCCTTTGTAGGTAGTCTTTTATTTCTGCCATCCTCTGTTAACACTTCAGCAATATGCTTAAGCTCCATTAAAAGTGCTAACTGATAAATGTATAAGTCATAAATCTTATCCACATCTCTGAAGAGTTCTTTCTCCCCTTTGGCAATATCCTGATTATCTGCCTGAAAAAAGGCATACAATGCTTGCATAACCTTAATTCTTAAATATCTTCTATTTAACATTTAAAAACTAATATGTTTTATAAGTACTTTTGGTTCGATGCTGAATCAACCCTTTTTGAGGGAGATGCCCTTGTTATTTGGGGCGACAAACTTAATTAAAAAATACGAATGAAGTCGCTTAAACATATAAACAAATATTTTTACAAGTATAAATGGCGATTGTTGCTGGGAACATTATTTATTGTGTTATCTAATTACTACGCAGTAAATGGTTTTGTATATGCGCGTAAAGCGATTGATTTTATACAACAAAATTCAACCACTAATAAAAATGTTGTTATAAATGAATTATTAAAATATGCAGCAATAATATTGGGCGTAGCATTGCTGAGCGGTGTATTTTTGTTTTTAACCCGACAAACAATTATAGTGATGTCGCGCTTAATTGAATATGATTTAAAAAATGAAATTTACGAACATTATCAAAAGCTGGATATTTCGTTTTATAAGCGAAATAATACCGGCGACCTGATGAACCGTATCAGTGAAGATGTAGGCAGGGTGCGCATGTATATTGGCCCTGCAATTATGTATATATTAAATACTACTGCCCGATTTATTCTCACCATTATTGTAATGTTACATGTAAACGCAACACTTACGTTATACGTGCTTATTCCTTTGCCAATACTGGCAATAACTATTTATGTGATTAGCAATCTTATCAATAAAAAAAGTACACAAATTCAACAACAACTTTCAAATATTACAACCTACACGCAGGAAGCGTTTTCGGGAATCAGAGTGCTTAAGTCGTATGGGAGAGAACAGTTTTCTATAAACAATTTTAAAGTGCAAAGCGAAGAATACCGCAAACGTAATATAGGTTTGGTTATTACCGAATCATTGTTTCAACCTTCAATGATAGTGCTCATAGGTATAAGTAATATCATCATTGTTTACATTGGCGGAAAACTTGCCATTGAGGGCAAAATAAGCTACGGTAACATCATTGAATTTATATTGTATGTAAATGCACTCACATGGCCTATTGCTTCATTGGGGTGGGTAACGTCATTAATACAACGCGCTGCGGCTTCGCAAACACGCATCAATGAGTTTTTACAAACCAAACCGTTAATTTATAGTTCAGGAGAGGAAAACAAAAGTGCTGAAAAATCAGGTGCTCAAGAAAAGTTAAACATTAACACTATTGAATTTAGAAATGTAAGTTTTACTTATCCCGACACCGGTATTAAAGCATTAAACAATCTGTCCTTTAAAATAGAACGTGGCAAAACAATTGCTATTATTGGCAGAACGGGCTCCGGAAAATCAACCATTGCGCATCTTATATTTAGGTTGTATGATGTTGATTCAGGTGAGTTACTCATAAACGGTCAAAACATCAAAACACTTAATTTATCTGAATACCGTTCTCAGATTGGTTATGTGCCGCAAGATGTATTTCTCTTCTCTGATTCCATTGCTAACAATATTGCTTTTAATTTAGATTCAGAAAACAATTATCAACAGGAAATTGAAAACGCTGCAAAAAATGCGGCAATCCATTCCAATATCATGGACTTTCCTGATAACTACCAAACCATTATCGGAGAGCGGGGAATCACATTGTCAGGCGGACAAAAACAACGCATTTCAATAGCAAGAGCCATTGTAAAAAATCCTCAGTTTTTGATATTTGATGATTGTCTTTCTGCTATAGATACCGAAACCGAAGAAGAAATTCTTCAAAATCTTAAACATGCACTTAAAAGCAGAACTTCTATTATCATCAGCCATAGAGTATCCTCAGTTAAAAATGCTGATAACATCATTGTAATGAGCAACGGAAACATTGCCGAACAAGGTACACACCATGAGCTGATTAACAAGCAAGGTGTCTATTTTGAGTTATACCAAATGCAACTTTTAGAAGAAGAAAGATAATTGCAACTAGCTTCTTGTAGAAAATTTATCGTCAAAAGTTTTGTTTTGTAGTTATTTTTTTTAAAATTTGCATGATAAACCAAAATAATTAAAACCAATGGATGATGGCTTAGTGAAAAACGGAACGGAAAAAGACGAGATATTTTCTAAAGTTGTGAGAGCCGGAAAAAGAACGTATTTCTTTGACGTTAAGAGCACAAGGGGTAATGACTATTATATTACCATTACCGAAAGCAAAAAACGTTTTGGCGATGACGGAAAGTTCACATTCGAAAAACACAAAATCTTTTTATATAAGGAAGATTTTGAAAAATTTTCGGAAGGTTTTAAAGAGGTGGTTGATTTTATAAAATCCACTTCTCCGGCAACAGGTGAAGATCATCAAGATGAGAGAAGAGATGTTGTTGAAGGTAAATCATCCGGAGATAAATTTTCAAATGTAGATTTTGATGACATCTAACCTTATAACAATTATAAATAGGTAATAAACTAAAAAGCCCTGACCATTTTATCAGGGCTTTTTGGTTTATTCAATTATCATTAAAAAGATGTTATTGTTTTCTCGGTTTTAATTTTAGTTTGGGATTAAATGTATCTTTGTGCCAGTTTTATTAAAAAAAGAACAATTCTAAATTATGTCAGCAGATTCCGGTAAAATTATAGGGGAAGGTTTAACGTATGACGATGTGCTTTTAGTGCCGGCATATTCAGAGGTGCTTCCACGCGAAGTAGACACCTCTTCATTATTCAGTAAAAAAATAAGACTAAATACACCAATTGTATCAGCCGCAATGGATACCGTTACAGAACATCGTTTAGCAATAGCGTTGGCACAGGAAGGAGGGATAGGTGTGCTGCATAAAAACATGAGTATTGAACAGCAGGCAGAGGAAGTGAGAAAAGTAAAACGTTCTGAAAGCGGAATGATTATGGATCCGGTAACGATGCCCGAAGATGCCCTTGTGTCAGACGCTTTGAAACTGATGAAAGAAAATAAGATTGGAGGTATTCCGGTAGTTAACAGTAATAAAATATTAATTGGAATTGTTACTAACCGCGATTTGCGTTTTGAAAAAAACATGAAACGTCCTGTTAAAGAAATAATGACCAAAGAAAATTTGGTAATTGCAAAAGTGGGAACTGACCTGAAAAAAGCTGAACAAATTTTACAGAACAATAAAATAGAAAAACTACCTGTTGTTGACAAAAACAACAAACTAGTTGGACTTATCACCTACCGTGATATTATTAAAGTAAAAGTAAATCCGTATGCAAATAAAGACAGTATCGGAAGATTACGCGTAGCTGCTGCTGTTGGCGTTACAGCGGACATTTTGGACAGGGTGGAAGCTTTGGTAAAAGCAGGTGCTGATGCTATTGTAATTGATACTGCTCATGGACATTCCAAAGGTGTTATAGATACTCTTAAAAATGTAAAGAAAATATATCCGGAATTACAAGTAGTTGTAGGTAATGTAGCTACAGCAGAAGCAGGTATTGCTCTTGCAAAAGCTGGTGCCGATGCTGTAAAAGTAGGTATTGGTCCGGGTTCAATATGTACAACGCGCGTTATTGCGGGAGTGGGAGTTCCTCAATTTACAGCGGTTATGGACGTTTCAAAAGCACTTAAACCGCTTGGTATTCCTGTCATAGCTGATGGAGGAATACGTTTTACAGGGGATATTGTTAAAGCTCTGGCAGCGGGGGCAAGCTCTGTAATGATGGGCTCAATGTTTGCCGGACTGGAAGAATCTCCAGGCGAAACCATTATTTTTGAAGGGAGAAAATTCAAATCATACCGTGGAATGGGATCTATAGAAGCAATGCAAAAGGGCTCCAAAGATCGCTACTTTCAAGATGTAGAGGATGATATAAAAAAATTAGTTCCTGAAGGAATTTCCGGTCGTGTACCATTTAAAGGCAGCTTGTCGGAAATTGTATACCAACTTGCTGGCGGGTTACGTGCCGGAATGGGATATTGTGGCGCAAAAAACATAGAAGCACTTCAAAAAGCAAAGTTTGTTCGTATTACCAATTCCGGAATACGAGAAAGTCATCCTCACGGAGTAAATATTACTCGTGAAGCTCCTAACTACAGCAGATAAACAAGTTAACTTTCATTAATAAACAGCACCACACTTTGGTGCTGTTTTTCTTTGATAATTGTTAATAATAATTACTTTTGTTAGCCTTTTTATAAGGCTGCAATAAATACAATTGGCTAACGTTAACCAACAACTTTTATCTTACAAAATCATTAATCATCAAAAAAATAAAAATGAATACGAACAGCTTTTTTAAAATTAAAACATTTGTAGGTCTCCTGTTAATGGTAACAAGTAATTTTTCGACTGCTCAAAGCAATAAGGATGATGTTTTGTTGACTATAGGAAGCAGTAAAATTACATTGTCTGAGTTTGAAAATGTATATCATAAAAACAATATGGCGAAGACGGATGCCGACAGTAAATCGGTAAACGATTATGTGAACTTATTTGTAAACTTTAAACTAAAAGTAAAGGAGGCGGAAGATTTAGGATTGGATACTGCTAAAAAGTTTAAAGATGAACTGGCAGGTTATCGTAAGCAGCTCGCTCAGCCTTATCTTACAGACAGAGAGGTAAATGAAAAACTGATGAAAGAAACATACGACCGTTTAAAGGAAGAAATTTGTGTATCACATATTTTAATAAAATGCAGCGAAATAGCATTACCTAAAGACACTTTAGCTTCATACAACAGAGTGTTGAAAATCTACCACCGCATTCAAAAAGGCGAAATCTTCGAAAAACTGGCATCCGAAAAAGGAATCTCAGATGATACTACATTAATTAAAAGAGCCGGAAACATAGGTTGTTTCACAGCTCTTGATTTAGTGTATCCATTTGAAACAGCTGCCTATAATACAAAAGTGGGTGAAGTTTCCAAACCAGTACGTACACGTTTCGGTTATCATATCATTAAAGTAAACAGTCGCAGAAAGGCGAGAGGAGAAGTATTGGTAGCCCACATCATGATTAAAACTCCACCGAAAGCATCTGCCGGAGATTCATTAAATCAAGAAAAAAAGATAAATGAAATTTATGCAAAATTAAAAGCCGGTGCTAAGTTCGACCGATTGGCATCCGAATTTTCAGACGATAAAGAAACCGCTGCCAAAGGCGGAGAACTATCTTGGTTTGGTATTAACAGAACACCTCCAGAATTTGAAGAAGCTGCTTTTTCTTTAAAAAACAAAGGAGACATCAGTAAGCCGATAAGAACACCGTATGGTATGCACATTATTAAACTTATTGATAGAAAAGAATTAGGCGCATACGATGAGATGAAAAACGAATTGAAACAAAAGTTAACAAAATCTTCACGTTTTACTGCGGGCAAAGAAGCATTGATAGCCAAATTGAAAAAAGAATATCATTCCACTGAAAATCAAAAAGCATTAGCTGAGTTTTATAAGTTAGTTGATACAACACTTTTTGAAGGTAAGTGGAACGCATCTAAAGCTAAATTATTAAATCTGGTGCTGTTTAACCTTAACGACAAACAATTCAAACAAGCCGATTTTGCAACATACATTTCTGAACATCAACATAAACGCGCCAAAACAGATATAAAAATGGCTGTAGATGAGTTATACAAACAATACGAAGATGTTACTATTATCAGTTATGAAAATGACCGATTGGAGCAAAAATATCCTGAGTTTAAAGCATTGATGCAAGAATACAGAGACGGAATTTTACTGTTTGAATTAACCGATAAGAAAGTATGGACAAAAGCAATAAAGGATACTTTAGGATTGCAAAAGTATTATGATAATAACAAAAGTAAATACACATGGGGCGAAAGAGCGGATGCTGTTATATACAGTTGTTCAAATAAAGAAAATGCTGAAAAGGTTAGAAAAATGCTGAAAAAAGGTTCTACTGAAGCAGACATACTAAAAGTAGTAAATAAAGATTCTCAACTGAATTTGAATATTGAAACCAAAACCTTTAACAAGGGCGAGAATGAGCTGGTTGACAAAAACTGGACATCCGGAATTTCCGCCGATAATATCTCAGAAAAAGATAATAAAGTAGTAATAGTAAATGTAAAAAAGATTGAAAAAAATGCACCTAAATCTTTGGAAGAGGCGAGAGGGGCTGTTATTTCCGACTATCAAACTTATTTGGAAAAACAATGGATAGAAGAGTTGAAAGCCAAATATAGTGTTAACATTGATAAAAGAGTGTTAGCAGAAGTAAAATAATAGTTATAGAAACATACTATTGAAAAACGTTATATTATTTATAGTTACCTTATTATTTTTTTCTTGCAATTCGCAAAATGAAGAGCAGAAAACTCCTATAGGAAAAGTTGGTGAAACATATCTGTTTATAGAAGATATAGGTAACATCGTCCCCAAAGGAATTTCATCTAAGGACAGCATACTTATTTTAAAAAGATATGTGGATGATTGGATACATGACCAGCTGCTCATTCAAAAGGCTGAAGATAATCTATCTGACATACACAAAGATGTGGAACAACAATTACAAGAATACAAAAACTCACTTATTATTTATGAGTATGAGAAAGAACTCATTCGTCAGTATTTGGATACCATTGTTACTAACGACGAAATAGAGAGATATTACGAAACACACAAAGACGATTTTCAATTAAAAGATAATATCATAAAGGTTGTTTATGTTAAAGTGAATAAAAACGCCCCTAAAATAGAGCTATTGAGAAAATTATGTAAATCGGAAAACATGAAAGATCGTGAACAACTGGCAACATACTGCCACCAGTTTGCGGAAAATTATTATCTGAATGATGATTCATGGTTGTTTTTTGACGACTTACTAAAAGAAGTTCCGATAGAAACATACAATAAGGAATTGTTTCTTCAGAATAACAGATTTGTTGAAGTGAGCGATTCTACCAATATCTATTTTTTAAACATTAAAGGTTTTAAAATCAGAGAGACGCTTTCTCCGCTTGGCTTTGAATTAAATAACATTAAAAATATGATTTTGAATAAACGTAAGCTTGAACTTATTACAAAAATGAAAGAGAACATTTACAACGAAGCATTGAATAAAAACAAGGCGGAAAATTTTATACATGAATACTCCAAAAAGAAATAGTTTTTTCACTTTAATTTTATTTCTGTTAGGTGCATTGCAAGCGAGTGCGCAGCAGGAGCAGATACTTGATCGCATTATTGCTGTTGTTGGAAACAATCCTATATTGCAATCCGAACTCGAGTCACAAATAATGCATGCTAGTGCCGAAGACTCCGGCTCGGTGAATTTGCGTTGTAAACTTTTTGAAGAATTGTTGTATCAAAAATTATTAGTTGCTCAGGCAAAAAAAGACAGTCTTGATGTAAGCGATGCACAGGTTGATCAGGAGCTGGACAGGAGAGTAAGTTATTACATACGTCAATTTGGTTCAGAAGAACGATTTGTTGCTTTTTACGGAAAAACAGTTGAAGATTACAAAACAGAGCTGCGCGACAATATCAGAGATATTTTACTAGCACAACAAATGCAACATAAAGTATCCGGAGATATTACTACAACTCCCAACGAAGTAAAAACATATTTTAATGCTATCCCTGAAGACTCTGTACCCTTTGTAAGTGTGGAA
>Ga0302194_10000743_pt1 | contig 20927 bp, 19 predicted proteins | sample II_Bog_N1_1_FD_200227 | JGI IMG/M metagenome (GOLD analysis project Ga0302194, IMG submission 200227) | Peat permafrost microbial communities from Stordalen Mire near Abisko, Sweden - II_Bog_N1_1 | ecosystem: Environmental > Terrestrial > Soil > Wetlands > Peat | place: Sweden: Abisko...
GCGGACAGTGACATGATCGCAAGATGCAAGTTCCAGTTCTCCCGAACCCTGTATGTTGCAGTTTTACATTCTTTGAGAGTGGATACAATGGTAAAACCATCTGTAGCATCCAGACTTTTTCTATTCGATTCAATGTCGCCCGTTGGCAAATTGCTAACTAGAACACGACCCAATACTATTCCAAATAGATTAGGCTTTTCGTTGTCCAAGCCAACTATCATATCCAAACCAACAGAGATTAGTGTGTTCTGCATTTTTTACAAAATTAGCATCAAAACATTAAAATTATTGAAACCTATTTTAGTAATAATAATGTACGAAAGAGATCAATGAAATTTTTCAGTGGGAAAACATCTTTCTACGTCAGTTTATTTTGATCCAGTAGCTGAAATATTATAAAAATCTGTTGGCAACTATAGCGTAAACAAGGATGTTTATGAATGGAAGTTAAATAATTTTTATTGTTTATAAAGTGTTCAAATCGACAATTAACTCTCCTGTTAAGGTATATATCTTATTATTGATAATGTCAACCTTGCCCTTCTTGGTGGCCACTTGTTTTCCGTCAACTTTGATAACATCCCCTGAGAATGTCAGATTGACGCCCTTTTGATAACTGCCATTGATCCATTGAGTTGAATTTTTTCCAATACATGAATTTGAGATTTTTCTTGCGTGGTTGAATATTTCCATGTTTTCCTACAAATTATAAATTTTGTTACTGAAAAACCAAAAAAATAATGTTTCTAATCAAGAATGAAGAATAAATTTTTTGTCATGCAACATCGATTTTTTTATTTTTTAACTCTTCCAACATGACAATACCTGAATATTGGCCACCAAGGGAGCTATTTATTACTGAGACCCAACAGTATTTAAAATCAGCAATAAACTAGGTTCTTGCATGACAATATTGTTTCTAAAATGTAAAAATGTCATGCACTGGCAAAAGCACCACCGTCAAGGAACTAGTAAAAATATTTCAAGAAAATTTTCCAGATAAAAAACATCCCACCAAAAAGAATGAACTGGTAGCGGCCCTAGTCAGACATGGAATTGTCGATTGGTGTGATCATGTCAAAATTAATAGCAACTTTGATCTTGAAAACATTCTCAAAGATATAGATGTAGACAATGAGCACATGAAAGACTGGATGAGGACCGGTCTCCTAAACAAGTGGATAAACTACTTGACTAAAAACGACACTGTGGTGGAAAAAGACACATGCCTGTCGCGCAGCGAACATATTGGAGAGGGGAAAGGTTTTAATAATTTGTTCAATGGTGCTGTTGTCCTGTTTGGACCCTACCATCAGAAGAGACCTAATGAAGCACTAATTCCAGCACACTTGAAGCAAGAAACCGGACAATGCAAAAAGCGAATGATGGTTGTGCGATTATCAATGTGGGGTTTCAATCCTAACAATCCAGGAATTGGTCATGCAAATGTCATCATTATCGACAACAAGAAAAAAACCGTAGAAAGGTTTGAACCACATGGTTATATGCAAAGATATAATACTATACCAAATCAATTTTTGGAGAAGAAATTTGTACCCAAATACTTTCCAAAATATAAATTCATGAGACCACTGTCCTTTGAGCCAAAGCTGGGACCCCAATCAAAGCAAGATGATTCCAATAGTGACTTTGGATTCTGTTCTATTTTTTCGACCATGTACACTCATCTAAGATTGGAAGATCCTGACAAACCACAAAGACAAGTTGTAGCCCTAATGTCCAAAGGAACACCTCAAGATGTTGATGAGCGGGTAAAATTATATTTTCAGTATGTGCACGAACACTTACACTAATAAAACTTTGGTTGACCAACTCGCTATAGCGTTACACATTTTCCTCACCAAAATATTATTAATAATGAACACAACACCAATAGTGACAATTAGAACTACACAACCCCAACCTGACCGCATCAACTTGGCTAGGTTGCCACCACAATCTTCTCTTACAATTTCTGCGATAAATAACACCAATAGTAATGCAGTCATCTATATTTTTGTTGAAAAATTAGTATGTGCCGTAGAAAATTCAAAATTTGTACTCCAGTGGGCTCAAGTGCACGGAAAACCTAAAACTCGCAAACCAAGAAGAACTGTGCTGGGTCAAAAACAAGCACTCGTTCCAAGGAATGATCGTGCGCCAGCATTGAATGATGATTTAATGCCTGTAACATTATTGCAACTATCGAAATCGAATTTTTTTACGGTTGTAGGCAACGTTCATGTCAGCAGTATTTGTTGCAAAGTATCGGAAAACGATATTCTATACCACAGTTGGTTGAAAATTAATTTGGAAAAATCTTCGAGCATCGAGAACTTGAAATTTCTACTCAACGTATCGCAGGGATCACAAAAAATGAAGCAAGCAGTTAAAATCGTGGCCCCGTTTTACAGATTAAGAGTTTTTAGTGTGCAAAACAATACCATACAGACTGTGGGTGAACCTTTTGTGACTGGAGTTATTAATAGAGGTAAAAATGAAGAAAGAATTGAGGTATACATGCGGACAGTGAAATTATTTTGGCCCAACATTGCTGCCATGGACCCGCTAGAAATGAAAAAACAACTACACGCCAATTTAAATAATTTGCCTAGTTTGACTATTTATGACTATATTGTGGTTTGGAAATTGGTACATTCAACTAAAAATACCTTGGTTCAACAACAACACTTATCCAGTAATTTAAATAAATCTGGCAACCAAAAAACCGCCATAGCTGCCAAAACCACAATATATAATTCTGCTAAAGAAATTGGGGGGACTGATTATTTGTGCAAAAATGTTCCAGTCTGTGACAATTTAAATTTTGAAATGTGGACAGAACCTTTTGTGGAAAAAGCTAGTGTCGATATATACTCTGATGATGAATAAATTATTTTAAAATTCAATACCTTCACCCAGACTTGAAAGCAGGTAACTTGATTGTTCGACGCAAAGATGTTGAAAGTGGCGCGAACTTTGTAACAATCGTACTTTAGAATAAAATTCTTTACAATGACATCCTTGTTTCTACCAAGTTGGCTATAAAAAGCCAACTTGCAATCAACCTTTGCAGCACACTGAAAAAATGAAAACAAACCTCAACCACAACCAAATTAGAACTATTCGGTTAAATCAACTAAAAGAACAAGGCAATGAACTTTTCAGGTCCAACAACTTTGCTGGCGCGCTAAAGTTGTATAGCCAATGTATTCGAGAGCACGAGAACAGACTGGAAGTTCCTGACAACATGCACATCTATTATAACAATAGAGCAATGTGCAAATTACAATTGTCAGACATTTATGGTGCTCTAGAAGATGCCGATATGGCGTTGAGTTTCAAGAACGATTTTACCAAGGCTCATCACACAAAAATCAAAGCGCTATTGTCCACACACAAACAAAAGAGCGCTAGGAAATGGGCATCCCAGCACTGTCCCGATGTTGTAATTCCAGAACAACTTGACGATATGCTGCATGACAAAAAATTGAGTTCTGAAATTCCAAAGATGCTAATTCTGGAAATGGAAAAAGCAAAACTAAACTTTGGGAAAGCCACCCAAGAAGATAAAGCCGTACTGTCGTCCAAACTGTTGGCACAATATGATTATTTACCAGAATATAATCCATCAATTCACGAAAACTGGCAAGACTATCTAAATTCCACAGCCAGAAATCAGCCTCAAGTTCAAAAACATTACACTAACTTGATACAAACCCACAGAGCTGTGGAACAAACCATTGTCAAAATACTATCATTTTTGGAAAAAAAGACACCAAAGGACGCCTACAGTAAGGAAAAAGATTCCAAAGAACTCTTGCAACTTTGTTACTATTTGGAATTTTTATCGTGTTTTCCAGCAGCATGGTCCATCATCATTGGTCAGATTCCGACCTTGTGCATGTTACATATTGTGAACAGTGGTATTGGTGAAAAATTCGCGCACTACAATAGACTATTTAACATTACTTCAGCGATCATATATTCAGTGGAGCACGGAGGTAAAAAGGAATGGGCGCTCTTTGAGGAGCATATTAGCTATTTTATGATTCTTTTTTGCTCCGCTGACAATGATCAAAAACCACTAATGATGTTGGTAAATCGATTAGCGACATTTATTCCCAAGTGGGAGACTGAATTGCTATGTGGTGAACAATATGCTGCCCTATTTTGGCGAGAATTTTTACTCAAAGTTGCCAATCCTCCCACCAAAGCACTATTGTTTCCTTCTATGGCAGTTATATTTTGCAAAATAATGTTGGCAACATTTCCACTGGTTATTTTGGATGTTGAAAACGCTGGCAGGTTGGAGTTTATCAACTCTGTATTGTTCGGCAGTCTTTTTACCTATGAAAATGAGTCTGCCAATTATTCTGAAACCATGCTAGATTTTATTGATATTAACACTCCAAAAAGCGACCTTAGTGATTGGCCCTTGTCCTTTTTGGAATATTTTATGCCCATGGACGATTTATCTGACATTATCTGGCCAGAAGAACCCCACCAGTTTATCTCCTTTGCCGACAACCTGCAACAACTCAAAACATATCCCTGCTTGGGAGAGGAAGCACTATTGGGAAATTTGAATGCTAAACCAAAACACTCTATGAGAGAAATTTGCAGCAGGGCTGTAGACATGGTTTTGTCAAGAGATTTTGACATTAATTTGGATTTGTTGATTAATTTACACAACAGTGTGGAATTACGTCCTCAGTACGTGGGTTTTAAAACTAGAAATGTCGATCAAAATTGTGTCAGAGCTCGCTTTGTGCCTGCTTTACTAGAAATCTACATGACAAAAATCAGATCCATGATGGAACAAGGTACTCACCCTCTCACCATTGCATCTTTCGCATTGCATGGTTTGATTACGATACATCCCTTTGTGGACGCCAACGGTAGAGTTTCCCGTCTTTTCGCCAATGCAATTCTACTAAAATTGAATTATCCAATCCTAATATTTTATGACAATAGGCGCTACTATGAGACCTTTAGAGATTACGAGTTTTCTGGGGTAGTGGAGCTGGTGGCAGAATGCGCTTTCAGAGATACCAGTAACATTACTCTCTCCTCAGAATATTTGGTAGAGCATGGATTGCATCAACTCGCTGTAGATTTAGAATTTGCTAACAATAACATTACCGAGGCACTCGAAATTGCTCGCTCCACTTTGGATCTTACATCAATACCGGCAGGTTGCGATGATTTTAGATCCGGCGATGATTGTGACTACCACACTGCTTTTGGCATGGAGTCTATGGAAAACTTTTTCGCTAGATTGCCTCCCAGCAGTACGATTGGGAAGAAGAACTGGATTTTTGTTTCAGATCAGTCCTTTGGGAATTATGCTATCAAAATAATTGAGGTGTCAGACATAGTATTGCAATGTTTGCAAAATTTTACGTGTTACGATAGGAATGCATTTACCAGGATTGCCAACATGACACAATTCTTTTTGGGGAAATGGTTTATAGAGTGCACCAGAGACAATGTTGATGCAAACTGGAAGAAAATTTTACAAGCAACGGCATCTTTAGAATTGACATTCCGCTCAAAAGTGTCTACTCTCTCCCAAGCACTCAGGTTTGATAGTGTGGATGCCAATTCTTTTATTATTTGTGTCTTTGTTGAAGATTATCGTGATGTGGAAAATTTCATGTCGGTGAGAAATACTTTGAGAGAAATGGGTTGGGATAAAAAACTGAACTTTATTAGAGACATAGATACTTTGGCAAGATCCGTGAATGGCTATCCTGCTTCTGAAGAGGAATTCTATTACTCGGCTTAATTTTTTCCAATAAAATTATTTTCATACTCAATCCCTATTTTTCTACTAGCTCAAGTTGTCGAAAAATTACAATGACATCTTCATTGGTCGAAATTTTCAAAACAAAGATGTCAACTTTGAAAACAACATTATTTTTTAAATTATATTGCAACTTCACTTTAAATTACGACTATAGTTATATATTGGTAATTGAAATCTTGAAATTGTGAAAAATGTCAAAGTTTTCTGACCTAGTTCTTGACAAAAGAGAATCCTGCCTTGAAAATCTTTATAGTTTACTAAAATGTAAACAAAGAAATGAATTTCCTGATTTTAAAAAAACTGTACTGGCATTGCATGACTTTACCACGTATGGAAACTTGTGGGTGAGTTTGCTTCGCAATTCCAGTCTTTGGATTGGCAAGTACGGGAAAGAGAAATGGATAGAAATTTGCAAACAGTGTGAAACAAAAATGGGTCATCATTGGACAAAAACAAACAGCGCAGCCCTAGCTAACCACCTAGATAACCAATATGTATGGGTACCAAATGATAGTGAAAATATCGACGATGAGTCTTTTTTTGATCATATTCCTATAGTGGCTGGCAGTGGTATACTTAATAACGCAGTAGAATATTCTCCAATTTTCAACAATAACAACGAGCTCTCAGTTTGGCATGAACAAGAGTGGGATGAGTACCACTCTTTTATTATTAAATCTAAGTCGAAAATGTTTCTAGAAAATATAGCTAGCAACATGAAGATTAGAAAATGTTTATTCAATTTCACTAGCGCTTCCAGTGTATTAAATTTAATTATCTGGAGCAAGAATATGCAAGAAAATGATTTTTTTTTAAGTTATGGAATGAAAAAGTTTGGCATTGTAAAACATCCATGGAGAGAAAATACTTTTGTAATACCAGAAACATTTTTTGGCGCATTACCATGGTTTTACGGTTCTTTACGATATTCTATGCATTATTCTTCCCACTCCTTATCTAATGTAGATCATATCATGATATGTGACCTAATATATTTGGAAGAAAAGTTGCACAGAGACTTGACAGATGGAAGACTCAAACATTATTTTAGTTGCCAACTAGGTTTACCAGACCAGTGTTGTTGAGATAATATTAATATTATTTTGTCATGTTGGTTTGAAAAATTTCTTGTGCATTACTTTTATTTCCATTATTGTCATGTTATTGGTTAAATTTTTCTGGATTTTATTTTTCTTGTGCATTAATTTTTTGCATTAAAATAATGTTGAAGAATTTTATTGGAGGTTTAACTTTTCGAAAGTATATTTTCTGAAAAATAATTTTTGCCAAAAACATGACAATATTTGAAATTAAAGTAATTAAAGTAATTAAAGTAATGCACATGAAAAATAAAATCTAGAAATCCAAAACATTACGAAAAACTGAAATTCTTTTAAAATATTTTTTATTATCATCAAAACAAGAAATTTGTCTCAGCAAGTTTAATAATTGTTTCAACATCTTGGTGACCCTCATTCATCAAAAATCCTTGAATATCACAAGGTGCTGCTGTATTCTCGGGAATGGCATCCACTATTCTATCAACATCTTCGGGTGTTTTTTCACCCAAAAACTTGTTACACAATCCTCTGATAGCTAATTTATTGCTATTACCAAAACGCAAACAAACATCCACCCTACCACCACGAATCATGGCGGGGTCCAGCTTTTCCAAATGATTTGTTGTAAATAGAAAGATGGACCCCTCTGGAGCATAAGATCCATCTATAGCATTCAAAAATTCAGACATGGTTACTTGTGCTCCTACATTACGTTTATCCTGATCTCTGGGTTCAATAACAATATTATTTCTGTCAGGAAAAGCGACATCTATGTCCTCAAACACCACAATGGAACCACGTGGAATTGCATTCAATGTGATGGCCAAATTATCATAACAATAAGAATTAATACCCCTAGCGGCACTCAAATTTACAGAATATAAATCCTTTTGTAACTCACTAGCTAACACATGAGCTAAACTACTCTTTCCAGTGCCGGGCTTTCCATGAAATAAATAACCTCGACGGTAGGGAACATTATTGGCGCGATATAGTGCTTCAGATTCAAAAAACTTGGATACATCTTTAAGTATTTCAGAAATTATATCTGTGGATGTCAACAGTGTAGATCTACATTTTTGATGTTCATCCTTTTCCAACGTAATGAACAATGATGACGAAAATCTGCTAGATGTGTATATTGGACTGGCGCTTATTGAAGTTGAACTTACAGTATGCATTTTGATTTTTGTAATATTCGCACAAATAACTTTAAAATCAGCTTCAATTTGTGATCTATTCCACCTAAAGGTATATAGTGTTATTTTAATGTCACGCTCATTATGCCCTCCCAATGATGCGTGTACAATAGTTACATATTTGCATTGCCAGACATTTCTCCAAAAGCCTGAAACAGCAGCCTCTTTACTTTTGAAAGTATCTGCGCTTACAAACAATATATGTATACCTTCAGCAGGTAGCGGTCTATCGGGATAAAGTTTGTGTATACTGTTTATGGAGAAATGGCTGGTTATTAAATTTGTTTTTTCCTTTTCCAAAATTTCCATAAATTTTTTGTTTACATCGTCTTTGGCATGTAGCGTCACAGAAAACAGCAATAGCGCAATAATATAATGCAATGCTGACCGTATCCACTGTTGGAAAAATAGAATTAATGTTGCAATTAGAAATCCTTGTGTACCGAATGCGGATGCCAAAAACATTGTTTGGGACAATCCACCTACATCAGAATTTGTGCTTTCTGGGGGTTGTTGCTGGTTAGTATTCATGCTTTAGAATAGTGGACAATAAAATGAAAAAGAATATAGATGTTTATTGAGTTCCACGTTTAGTTGAATCTCTTGCGAATAGGTAAGCGTGTCGGCGATGGACTGTCCTGAATTTTTTTGGCAAAAGTTGCCAATGCATCGACACGTATTTTTCGCTCCTGAGCTGACATATTATTTATCATGGGCGTATAGGTTGTGTAAAACTCTTCAGTCCAATTCATCATGGATGACAATGATTCGAGGAATTCGTTAACATTGCCAGAGCGAGCATTGTAAATATACATATAGTCTAGTACGCAATTCTTTATTATATGTGGGTTACAATTGGGATACTTTTGTTGTATATTGCTGACAATCGTTGTATGTATTTGTTTCTGTTGTTGCACTGTTAACATTCGCATTTATTTTGAAAGTATGATACGTGTTGGCACCATTTATAGAGTTGCTTGAGTTGACCACTATTGACATCCACCTTTCCCTTTGATCTAGCATGAGTTCCCCTATCAATTGTAGGACTTTTTGTCTTATAATTCTTCTACCCACGGATATGCTGTACCCGTTCAGTGTATCGATTGACATTACACTGTCAGTGGGGTGTGTCAAGTAATTTAAAGTCTCTTCAAAGTCCACTCTAGTCAAGAATTGATCTCGCAAATTCTCCAAGCCAAGATTTGTAACGATGTACTGGTTTTGCGGTAAGAACAATAGTTTGTTCTCAAAAATGTCCACCAATATTGCTCGTAGTGGGGTTCTGATCTTATCATTCAAGGTACGGTTCGACAGAATTTCCTTCTTGTCGCCTAACAAGAGTAGCACGGCACTAATTTCTTCTGTTGTTGTCATTGTTTTTCTGCTGTGGCCCTCGATTGTTCCAACATTAAATTCACTGGACTTTACGTTTGTTTTCCTGCACGCATCCTGATATATTTTTAGATGTCCAAAAAAGGTTAAAAATACACCAAAACCAGTTTGCTGTTGGCCTATTGCCGCATTGGCAATTCGTTTATGATGAAACAAATCAATTTTATATTCTTAGCAATAGATAATATATATCTCTTTTAAGAGTGCCAACACCTTTGCATGACAACATTTTCTGGAGCAATAACAACAAATTCAATATTGACGGTGGGTACTGGTTTACTCACCGTGAATCCAACGACAGGAAATCTGTTAACATCGGGCACTGTGAACGCCGCAAGTTTGATTATTGGGTCTACAATAAAAACAACACTGGCATCCAATGCGACCAGCAACCAAACAATATATATGCCGCTGCTGGGAACGTCTTCGGACGTTGTGGTGACATTGGGCGCTGCGCAAACCCTGACCAACAAAACTCTGACATCACCAACTATAAGTAGCATTTTGAACAGTGGTACGTTGGTATTGCCAACTTCATCTGATACGCTAATGGGTAGAGCCACTGTGGATGTACTGTCAAATAAATCCATAGTAACAGGCTCGTGCTATGTAGTGGACTCAACCGACAACACCAAAAAATATTCGTGGTCGTTGAGTGGTGCCACGACGGCTACCATGACAATGTTTTCATTCGCACAAACCGCCAACAGAACTCTAACATTTCCGGATGCCACCGATACCATGGTTGGTAGAGCCACCACAGATACCTTGTCAAACAAATCGTTGGTGGCAGCCTCATCTTACATTGTTGATGGTACGGACACCACCAAAAAACATTCTTGGGCACTTTCCGGCGCTACTACAGCAACCACCATGACTTTCGTACTTTCACAAACAGCAAGCAGATCGCTAACATTTCCAGACATCACTGACACTTTGGTGGCAAGGACAACTACGGACACTTTGACAAATAAAACCCTAACGAGCACAACAAACAACATTGCCGCAAATATTTTAAATAGTGCCACGACTGCAATAAATGTGTCCTCTGCAACAGCTCCCACAGCGGGCCAGGTTTTAACAGCAACCTCTTCGACGGCAGCAACTTGGCAAACACCTTCTGGCACTCAAAACTTGACTGGAAATTATACAGTCTCGCCAGGAACGACAACTTTAAATACTTTTGTCACAACAGGTCCCATCAATTTCAATGGTAGTCAAACCTTGGGTTCGGCCGGTAGTTTGCGCTACGGTACTACATCTATCAGCGCTAAAACCGACATTAACAATGGTACAGCTTGGAGAACACTAGTTTCTGGAACTTTACTGCAACCAGGTTCACAAGTGGGGAGCGCATATCATCCTTCCGGAGGTGGTTCGACCTCCAACGCTGGTACTTCGGTGGCAGCCCCACTGAATAATAGTGCTTATATTGCCGTCGGGATGCCATACGATTCCAGCAATATTGGAGCCGTTGCCATTTGTACACTGTCGAGTGGAGCCTATTCACAATATCAAAAAATAACAACCTCAAACTATACAACGGCGCCCAGCTTTGGAAGTTTGGTTGCCTTCACCGCGAGCGGTATTTGGTTGAGTGTGGCAGGTCCAACAGCCGCCTCTGGTCAAAGTTACATTTATCATTTCTACTACAATGGTACTACATTTACACAATCTGCTTTTGGAACAACAAATGGATCAGTCCTCGCCAGTGTGGGATTAGCTAATTGCAACGACGGTACATATTTTATTTGTGGTTGTTGCAGCACTTCTGGTTACTATGAAATTGATTATACTATTGGAACCGCAGGTGCACTAACATATGCCAATACTTCCAGTCCTGGATCGCCCGGCGTTCTTGCCATTACTTATTCCCCAGATGCAAGTACAAGAGCGTTAATTTTCAATCTATCCTCAAACAATCTCTTTATTTGCAAGCGAACAACTGAAAACAACTTTGATGCGGCGGCCACGCAGACATACTCTAGCATTGCATATCCCATTAATTCATTGGCATTAAACACCAATGGAACCACAATGGTTGCAGGCTCGCCCAGTAATGCAGCAGTGTATGTGTACTCTATCAGCAGTGGTGGTGTACCTACACTATTGTCCACACTCACAGTGGCCAGCGTAACATATTTTGGTTCCAGCGTGACCATGAACGGCGCAGCCACTTTCTTGTCAGTTTCGGCACTGAACAAGGGTAGTGCAAATCCTGGAGCGGTCTATACTTTTACTGGGTCGAGCGGCACCTTCACATTACAGTCCACACTGGCACCATCGGGATTGACAACAACTAACTGTGACTTTGGTTACTCCATCAGTTACGGTAGTAGTGTGCTTGCCATTGGCGCTCCCTTGGATGCTACTGGCGGAGGTACAGTAGTGGTGTATTCTCTCAATGAAACTAGCACACCCTCACTCAATGTGCCTGACACTTGCAACTATAACAATTTTTCAGTCGGTACTGGTACTGCTTTGGCAACAATCAACACTGGGACACTTGCAGGAAATAGAACTTATTCAATCCAAGATATGGGCGCCAATGCAAACTTTGTATTCGATCAGGGCAATCAGACCATCAATGGAACAAAAACATTCAGCTCCAATGTAAATATTGGAGCTAATTGTCAAGCTTCATCTTTCAGTATACCCAATCCAACACCATATATATTGCTTCAAAATGTCGCAGGCAGTGCAGGGTTTTTCCAGGCGTGGACACTTCCCACAACAAATGTTTTTTACACATTGACAGTACCCAATCCAGGAACAAATGCAAACTTTATTATGAGTCAGGGTGCTCAAACAATTGCTGGCGCCACTACATACAGCAGTGCTGTGGCAATAACACCCACAACAAATCAGCTTGTTCTCGGTGGTACTTATACTACTACCTTGAGTGCCGCGGCTCCCACTGCTAGCAGAACTTATACTTTTCCCGATGCAGGCGCTAATGCAAGTGTACACTTGAGCCAGGGTAATCAATCATTTGGCACCTCAATCGCTGGTTTATCTTTGGCTTCCATCGGTGGTGGTGCAAACTCCACTGGTGGCTCCGCTTCCAATCAAATAGAGTTCCAATATGGACCCAGTCCAGGTGGGTTTAGACACTTTATTAGATCTCAACATGATGGAAGTCCAACACCCCTCACAAACAAGTTGCAATTTTACATTAATACCAATAATACATTCAGTACCAGCACTACACCTGGTACAGGAAATGCTCTCAGCTTTGAAATTACACAAACCGGCGCCAACTTACCGTTAACGTCAAACCAAATCGCATTTGGCACTAGTAGTTCCTACTATACGACAATTAGTGTTCCACCTCCATCCACCAATAATAGAATTTATACTGTACCTGACGCAGGCTTTGCTACCGCTAACTTTGTTCTAGATGTGGCTGCGCAAACTATTTCCAACAAGAGTATAAATTGTGGAGCTTCCTACATTGTTGATGGTACAGACACCACCAAGAAACAAACATGGTTGTTAAGTGGAGCCACCACAGGCACTACAACTACTCTATCATTTGCACAGACCGCCAACAGAACTATAACATTCCAGGATGCAACAGATACGGTGGTCGGTAGAGCCACAACAGATAATTTGAGTAACAAATCTTTGGTGGCCGGTTCATCCTACATTGTTGATGGTACGGACACCACCAAAAAACACAATTATACTGTGAGTGGCGCAACTACAGCCACCACAATGACTTTCGCTTTGGCTCAAACCGCAAGCAGAACCCTAACATTCCCTGATGCCACAGATACGTTGGTCGCCAGAGCCACCACGGATACTCTAACAAACAAAACTCTGACTAGCACAACAAACAATGTTGCGGCAAATAGTTTGAACACTACAACAACTGCCGTAAATGTTTCTTCAGCTGTCGCTCCCACAACTGGACAAATGTTGTTGGCAACTTCGGCAACTACGGCAACATGGCAAACTAGTTTGTATACGTCCAACGTAATATACTCCAACACTGCAACAACAAAGTTTTTGATCAGCAGAGCTTACTTCACTGTTAGTGGAACAGGTCCAACGGTGACCTTTTCATTTTCCGATAACCTCAACACCACAACTACAATTTCAACCAACTCCATGACAATTGCTTTTCTCACAAATTATACAACCAAGGTTTTAGCTTTTGCCACTGCCGGTACAACAACTGGTACAAATTATCAGATTAATGCTTATCCTTCAAGTACCAATGTTATTCTGCATTTGTTTACAGCTGGTGGTTCTTCCGCTTCTTGGACAAGTTTGTCAGCTGGTGCCCTATATGTCAATTTGATGATTTTTGGAGATATTTAATTTTCAAATTTTATTTTTCAAGTGCTGTGTGCATTACAAAACCATATCATATTAAAAAACTGTTTTTAAAAAACAAAATCAAAACTGTATTTCTACATGTATCCACCTCCATTAAAATATGGCATCCACAACTGTGCCCCAATGCAAACCATCGTCATGCTCTGGCCTGGAGGGACGGTAATGTATTGACATGTGTATGTTCCTGATATAATATTTGTTGATGCCCTAAAATCAACAGTAAGTACAGAATTCATTTTGCTGACATCCGTGCATTTATTCAAAAATGTATGAATATCTCCCAAAGCTGGTACTGCCTGAATTTGACACTGTATCGGTCCGTTGGTTGTGTCAGCAAGATGTACGTGAACGAGACCATTCACTGTGGCACCATTGGTCAGGGTTTCCATTTTTTATAAATGTTATAATTTATAACATGTATTACATTTTTTCGAAGAGGCCAATTTTTAATAAATACATGAAGAATTATTTCAGAGAGATGTTTAGCAAACGTCAATTCACAATTTTAATTGATATGCAACGAAAATGGAATTTACTCACCACTTGAAATTATGAACTTGAACATTGATTTGAAAGAAGTAGAAGTACAAGAGCAAACATTGTCCAGAAATTGCAGAAATATTCGCAACCAATACCAAGTAACCAAGGGAACCGACAGAAAGTGTAAATTTGCATATGAATCACTTTGGAATGAATATAATACATCATGCAAACAAGCGAAAGAAAGTAGCGTTGTGGTAAGAGAGAACCCCGAAGAAGTTAGACCAAGCAACATTGTCATGGATGAAATTTTAGATTTTACCTATTGGCTCTGCTTCCAAAATGTTTTGGCTGCCGGCAACAATTTTCGCAAAAAACCACTCAGCAAGGTTTATCCATGGGTATCTGCCACCAAAGAACTCAGTTCTCAAAACTACATGAGGGTGAAGGTTAATACTTGCTATTTTGAAGAAGATGAAGAAAGCTATGAAGCCGCAAAAAGACTCTATACTTTATCTTTGGATTGTGGAATGTTAAACCCCTCTAAAAAATAAATTTTTGTTGTTAACTTGACTTTTTTCATGATTAATTTAAAGCTCATATATTGAGCACCAAGGATATTGCTTTAGTATAAAAGTAATGCTGGTATTTGCAATGTTTTTTGTGGCTGCACTCGTGTCAGAATTGGTTATGGTGGATGGTCATGATGTAGAAAATATTAAAGATGATGAATACGATTGGGTGGGAGATATGATGGACCATAAAGAGGAAATAATTGTTGATCATGTTGAGATCGATTTAGTTCAAGAAAGTATTGCTAGTTTGTCAATGGGTGATAATGTTTCTGAAGAATTATTTCTGGATTTTTCTAAAATTAATGTAGCAGAGCAACCAAAGAAATTATCTCTTGTGGTGAATGAAAATTATTTCAATTTTTCAGATTAAAAATAATGTTTTTCAACATGAGAATATTAATGTTAAAAAATAGGGTCAAGCTGAAGCTCCACCAAAAATTATCTTTTTTTTAAAAATGAATTATCTATGTTGCGATATCTTTATTGTTATTTTGGAATATATGGAACCTTGGGAACAAATTCATTCTCTTCGCCTAGTCTGTAGGACAATGCATTCATTAGTTCACAGTCCTGAAAATATTAAAAAACTTTATTGCTCAAAAACATTATCGGTTGAAATAAACAGAACATACCACCGCATAAAGTATCCTTGGATTACATCTGCATTTGTAAATCCATTTCGAGAAATAATGTATCTAGCCACACTCTTATCAAGTTGTCCTGGAGATGTTTACTTCAAATTTGCCCTAAAAAGTTTGAGAGATGTCACCGACCAATACCAGTTAGCCGTCGAGTATAAGAACTTTCTAAAAAACTGCATCAATAACATTAACAAGTTACTTTCTGTCAACATTGATTTACACTTATTTCACAATACTATTGGATTACCATCAAAATATACAAAGATAAACTATGATACAATGAGTAGAGAAATAATATCTTTATTTAATAATGTTATTGTACATAAAATTACTGTACAAATGATGCCACCCACACCACTAGGAGTCAATTTCTATCTTTTTGTGAGTAATCATGCAACCAATCCTAGTTTTAGAGTTGGAAGAAATCTAGATGGTTGGAATCCAAAAGTGGAAACACTGATTGGTGAATTTAGAAAATTTAGCAAAATAGAGTACTCTGGACAATGGCAAACAATAAAATTAAGTTGCTAATAAGATTTTTATTACTTTGAAACTCGCCACACCATGCCTTTCAACCAAGTATACCAGCTTGACGATGTTTCCACTTTTGCTATTTCCGCTACTGTCTCTTCTTTCTGGACAAAGACCTCCCAGCAGGGCTCTGGATTTTTAGCGCACCACTCAACGGCGTATTCGTCTGAAATTTCCAATTTTTTGTTTATGTCTTCTTTTGATAATGTTACCTGAGAAGGTTGGATTGTGGTACCAAAAGATGTGTACATTTTGGGAATGTTGGTAGCTAGTTTGCGAAAATGATAGATTTTATTTTCTATTTTCATGTTTTGTGTTACTTTTCCAAACCTAACAACTTTTGTCTGGATTTATAATATTCACCATCGTCTTCACAAGTCTGGCACACCTTGTCTCTACAGTATTTTTGAAAGTAATCTCGGTAACTTGAACTCTCTAAAAGGGCGAGCAGCGGTTGGTCAAATGTGTTAAATTGGTCATCGTCATTATCGCAACTGTTGGCAAAATCTATAGCTGCATTCAAATGTTTTTCAATGATTACTGCGGGAGCGAAATATCTCTTGTGTGTAACAATTTTAATGATTTGTTCACCATTATAATTGGTAATGTTCTTGATCATATTTTCCCATAGTTTGCAAAGTAGTGGCTTGACATTGAAATTTGGATCATTGAAAAATAATAATAATGCAGGATGTTCATAGCAAAGTTCAAAGTCATATTTTGTGTGCTGTATAAAATTTTTGTCGTATAATAGTTCTAGACATTCCTTGGAGATGTGGTAGAAATTAATTCCACTGTTGTTCGTAAACTCTGACTTGGATTCTATTCTGGGAAATAGAGAATATTCTTTCAACAGATCGTATAGGAGTGGCACATTGCCATTTTGTGCTGTTCTTTTAATCATGTTGGAAATATATCTTTTTAAATATCGACGATCATACTTGTTACAAACTTGAACAACATCTCCAAAATTGTCGTTACTGTAGAGCACTTTCAAGCATTGCTCAAAATTATCTGCACTTATATTTGCAAGCATGTATTCTTTGAAAGAATAGGACTTGCATTCTTCATAAAAACTAATCAAGTGTGGCATTGCTATTTCACATCCGCAATCCAGCACAGCAAGCGCTAGATCAAATCTTTTATGGCACCTCATCGTCAAAGTATTTATCCTTTTTGCAGGGTCACTATTTTGGAACCAAGTAACAAAATAATTTACAAGTTGGGGATGGTGAATATTCTCAGCGTATGATGCACAAGCCAAATAATAGGCATCCTCACTGTTCAGTTCTTGTAAGATTTTATCGGCAGTATCCAAAAGATTGACCCTCACTAGTCTGCAAATTTTGGAGGCTTTAAAGTTGACAAGATGCTTTTTCGCACACTGTTCGTTAGTTATTTTGCATATTAGACTCATTCGACAATACCAACTTGGTTCTAGATAATCTATCACGTGTGCAAAAACATCCACAGGGAATGATAGTTTGGCCACTTTGTTTGCCAACAGATCCTCTTCTCTTTTTCGCTTCATTGGTATGATAGTTTGCCAACAGATCCTCTTCTCTTTTTTCTCATGTTGCAATAAAAAAACCAAAAATTAATGTTTGAATAAATTTATTTATTTGGCTGACCTATGCATGACCCATAACACCCATATGAACAGAAATGTTTGTTCTCTTCAAAGTATCTGCCTTTTTCAATAAAAAGTGGAATTGGTTTCAATAGGGCTACTTGTTCAAAGCAACTTTCGTCACACCAGTAACAGTTAACTGTGTCTGACATTTTCTGGTGGTGCTGGTAAATTAAACCTGGGAAGCACTTGTTGCAACAATGTCTCTGTAATTCTGTGGAATGTATAACAGTTTTGCATCTTTTGGAACACTGAAAACACTTTATCTGGTAGTGGTTTGGTCCCAGAGTAGTGCAAAACATTTTTCTCTGCTGGGTAATTGGATTATCGAATTTTCCCTCAATGATAACTTGTCTGGACATTTTTACTGTGAAAATATTAAATAAATTTTCACTGTGGGTCAACTTTTGCCAACCTACCACAATATTTTAAAAAAATTAATGTTTACAACAATCCTAAACTACTTGTCACACTACTTCTCCACAGAAAGTTGTGGTGATTGTAGTGTACACACTGGTGCAAATCAAATTGTTAATTGTAATGTATGTCGTAAAAGGTTGTGCGAAAATTGTACGTACACCAGTGACAATTACATCTGTCTTTACTGCCACAACTCGGAATTTAGAAAATCATCAAGTTAGAATGGGATAATAAAAATTTGACTATTGCGATTTCTTTAGCAGCTTCTCATACGAGCATCTTCATTCTGAAAATATTGTCCAAATGTTTTACGGGAGATTCACATGACCAGAATTCCATCCATGCAAAGTATTACTAAAATGACAAACGAAATCGATTGGACCGTGGCAGCATCTGTTGTGTTAGATGATCAAGACCAAGAGTGGATACGTTGGGAAGTTAACCTATCAGAGCCCTATTATTTTGACGATGAAAACGTGGGAGAAAATGACTACCCCTGGTCATGTTTAGATAGTCACTATGCTGGCAACAAGCACAAATTTACTTCTTCTTTCAAGGGAATGTGCGTGAATAGTTCCATGGCATGGTCACTAATCGACCACTTGGGGATGTATGATGATGAATTAGAAAATTTTGACATCAATCCAGGTCATGCAGACAATCATCGTGGATTTTGTTTTTCAATGTTATATCTCATGAGTAATCAATTATAAAATACATAATAGTTTATTGCAAGTTTCTATCTTTGCTTATTCTTCGCATAATTGTCACTAAAGTAGTGATAGGCACATATTCTACGCCAATCTTTCTCAATGTGATCCTCTTTGAAGGTCCAATGTTTTAATTTCAAGCTTTCCTTTAGTCTGTTTTTGACAGAGTTGGCACAACCAGTAATGCAGCATGTATGTTGGCAATATTTGTTCACTATTTCCTCCTCTTCAGGTTCTTTTTTTTTCCTCTTGCAAGTGGTAGTTCCTCTTTTTCTTCTGGATGTTTTGGTAATTTTAGTTAGTGTCGTCTTTTTGGGCTTGGTACTTTCGGTTTTGGTTTGGATTTGGATCTCTTTCTTGTCATGTTGTTCTTCAATTTGTAGGGCTAAATTCATATCCCAAAAGAGCTCTTCTTCAGTAAGAATGTTTTCAAAAGCAATTTGCTCTGGACAAAAGTGATGGGACTTGATTATTGGGTGATCGTACTCAATTTCCAAAAAATTAGTCACTTCTATGCAGGTTCTGGGGGTAACTTCATTAATTACTGTTGGTGGAACTGGGTAGGGTATGTCTTCAAATAATTCATCGTGTTGCAAATAGCATTGAACAAGATCTGTCATTGTTTTTGTTTGTTATTGCTGAGCGAAGGGGAAAAGGATAGGTGTCAGTGGTTGACCATTTTGATTGTTGTAATACGTCGCTAAAATATTATCTTTAAAATTAATGTTTACAATTTAATAAATGTGCGAGGATTATGCACTACCGGATGCCGAGATCTTGGGAAGAGAATTTTTCATACAAGGCAGCTTTCTTGTACTCTACAAGGCCAAAGAGGGTTTTCTTTTTGAACTTTTATGGGACTCTGTGAGTTTGTCTACGCACCAACATAAGCAGAGATATGAAAATTTAAAGGCTGAAGAATATGTGCGCTATAAAATTGATGTAAAATCGATAGACGATTGGCGAATAAAGAGAAGTTTTTCAATGGTTGAATTGTAATAAAAAAATCATGTTTGAGGTCATGTTTTTGGTTACATTATTTGTTTGGTTTTTATCCAGACATTATTATTTGGTTTTCTGACTAAGGACAAAATAATTTATAGAATTGGAAAACTTGAAAAAGATTTATCCTTGTGCATGACAACAACCAGAAATCTAGATAAATATTTTTTCAACAACAACAATAAATTATTTTTGAAACAACATTAATTTTTTGTCATGTTAATGATTTATTTTTTTCTGAGAGAAATAGTTTTTCTACATTATTTTTTTTGTCATGTTAATGGTTTATAGTTTTCAAGAAATTTAAAAACTTTGTGCATTACTTTTTGGTCATGTTAATAGTTTTTATATTTTTATAGTTTTCAAGAAATTTTTGGATTATCAAAAAGAAAATAATAATAATTTTTCCTACATTATTTTTTGTCATGTTAATAGTTTATTTTTTCTGAGAATTATTTTTTCAACATTATTTTTTCAGAGAAATAGTTTTTCTACATTATTCTTGTCATGTTAATGGTTTTATTCTAATAATTTTTATCTTGTGCATTATTTTTTCATGTTGCCGGTTTATTTTTTTCTGATAGAAATAGTTTTTCTAAATTATTTTTCTCATGTTGACATTATTTTTCAAGAAATTAGTTAGTGGCCAAATGGCAAATGGTTTTAAAAATTTTTGGAATGTTAACATGACGATAATTTTTGGTTGTTGGTAATATTTTTAAAGTTTAGTTTGTTGACAACATTGGAAAGTAATGTCGAATGAATATTTTTTTGGCAATCCAAGAACATGATTTGCAAGAATAAATTAATATTTTATTTTAAAATTTAGATTTACGCTCTTTGCTAATGTCTTCACAGTATAATATAATTGCTAGAATTCGCTTTCTGTTGGCTTCAACTTTTTTGTTAACCTCAACAATCATGTTGCAAGTGCCTTGTTTGATATGCTCCTGTCTACATGTCTCAGTACAAAATACACCAACATTGCATAGGGTGCAATGTACTGTGGCTTTAATTCCTCTATTCCAGTTTGGACATGGTAACTGACCACATGTTGTCGCATTACTCTTTTTGCCTTTCACAGTGTTGTTGGTGGCGCAGGAGGGATAGAGTGGTGTGAAGCGTGGTAG
>Ga0302194_10000747_pt1 | contig 20864 bp, 16 predicted proteins | sample II_Bog_N1_1_FD_200227 | JGI IMG/M metagenome (GOLD analysis project Ga0302194, IMG submission 200227) | Peat permafrost microbial communities from Stordalen Mire near Abisko, Sweden - II_Bog_N1_1 | ecosystem: Environmental > Terrestrial > Soil > Wetlands > Peat | place: Sweden: Abisko...
TCCGCGATGAAGAAACGAAATTCGGATACTCCGTCACAGGACTGATCCATCCCCAGCGCGTCCTCGCCAATCAAGGCGCGCAACCCGGCGACAAGCTGCTCTTCACCAAATCGCTGGGCACAGGCGTAATTTCGACAGCAATAAAAAAGGGGGTAGCGAAACAGGAGTGGGTCGAAGCCGCCGTAAAATCGATGACGACTTTGAATAAGGCATCGGCCGAGGTCATCATCGCCTGGTGCGCGATGACGGACCAAGACCCCACGTCTCGAAAACCGCGAGATATGGGGCACCCCAACGACAACCGACCAACGACCAACGACGCCTTCCCCGTCCACGCCCTCACCGACGTCACCGGCTTCGGCCTGGTCGGCCACGCCCGCGAAATGGCCCTCGCCTCGAACGTCAGCCTTGTCTTCCACTCCGCCACCATCCCTGTGCTCGAAGGCGCGCTCGATTGCATCCGCGACGGCCACACTCCCGGAGGCCTCAAAGCCAATCGCGACTTCGCCGAATGCCTGGTCGCCTACGACCCCTCCGTTCCCGAAGAAATCCGCACCCTCCTCTTCGACCCGCAGACCGCTGGAGGCCTTCTGATCGCCGTCTCCGCCGAAGGTGCGATTGCACTCACAGCCGCGCTTCAGAATGCCGGAGTCCCCGCCGTCGAAATCGGCGACGTCTTGCCGCCCGCAAAACCCTTGATCCGCGTCATTTTTTGATCAATGCGTTCCCGCTAACCGCTGTCCCCAACGGTTCGTGGCACAAATCCAAGTTGTCATCCTGAGCGAAGTCGAAGGACCTCTGCAAGTCTCTAACTCAATCCGATCAGCTCCCAGATGTGCGCCAGATGATGGTCGTCGTGCTCCGCCACGAAATACAAATGGTCTACCAGCCGCATGGGTGTCTTCATCCGCGGATGTAGCAAGGTGCGGGAGAAGGTTGCGCGGTCGACCGTTTCGACTCGCTTCACCAGTTCGAAACGGGCACTCCGGAACTGGTTCAATATCTCGCCAATCGGACGCTCATTGTGCCGCGCCAGGTGCGTCTTCTGGTTGCTGAGGTCAGCCGCGGTAAGAGTTGCCGCTTCCGTTAAATAGTCGGCCAACCTCGCCATCCACAGAGGCTCAAGGTCGAGCAGGTGTCCCGCATGTTCCTGCGCCGACCACTTGTCACCCGGTCTTTTCAACAACACGTCGCGAGCCGCGCCGCGAACGATTTCCTCCAACCGGGCCGGCGTGCCTCGCAAACGCACGCACAGGTTGGGATGCTGCTCCACCGGAAACGCGGACTCAAACTTCCGTTCAAACCAGATCGGCGGACGATTCATAGCTGCTGACGAATCAAGAAAACTCTGGAGGATGCACGGTTTACTCCCTTGCCAACATCTTATTCACTTCCGCATAATGCACAGCTCCCGCCATCGCGCCATAAGTCCCGGAGGTCTTAAGCTCCTCCGCGACGCGCCGCAGCAATCCCAGCGTGGCACGCATCGGCCCCGATCCTACGCTCACCCGCGCCACTCCCAGCGCCGCCAGTTCCGGAATCGACGGCGTTCCCACTCCCGCCAGAATATTCAGCGGGCACACAACCTCTTTCACCAGCCGTCCGATCGTCGCCGCATCCGTGAGTCCCGGCGCAAACACGCAATCCGCGCCCGCATCGCGAAACGCCACCAGCCGCCGCGCCGCCTCCGAGTAATCCGCATCCGAATTCCCACCCGCCAGCAAATACACATCCGTACTGGCATTGATCATGATTTGCGCCCGCAGTTCCACCGCCGCCGCGCGCGCCGCCTTGATTTTTTCGACCGCGAGCTCCAGCGAACTCAAAGGCTGATCGGGACGCCCGCTGGTGTCTTCCAGATTCATCCCGACGACTCCCAACTGAATCAATTCGCGTGTAGTCCTGGCGGCATCCTCAGGACTCGAATCATATCCCGCTTCAACGTCGGCCGTCACCGGCACTCGCACCGCGCGAGCGATGCGGCCAATGCGAGCAATCATCTCTTCGCGCGGAATGCGTTGCCCGTCCGGATACCCCAGCGAAAAAGCAATCCCCGCCGAGGTGGTTGCGATGGCGGGAAAACCGGCATCCTCGAAAATCCGCGCGCTGGCCACATCCCAAACATTCGGCAGAATGAGCACGCCCGGGCCGCGATGGAGCTGCCGGAACTGAATCGCTTTACTGGTCTGGACTTCCATATCTTACTTTCTTCCAGCAAAATGTCACCCGCCGCGAGCCTTCTCGCGCATGCGCTCAATGAAGCTCGGCACATGCACCACCGCACGCCCCACCGTGCCCCGCCCGATTTCCTGCGTTCCGTCGTGGGCGCGGACGCGCATGGTATAAAACCGCCCGTCAAACGACGCCAGTTCCGCTTCCGCCCGAATCTGCATTCCGATCCCGCTGGCCGCGCGATGTTCCACGTGAATCGAGGTTCCCACCGTGATTTCCCCCTCCTCGCAAAACGGCTGCAAAGCGTGAAAACACGCGGTCTCCATCAATCGAATCATATCGGGAGTCGAATACACGGGGGGCAATTCAGAATGATGCGCCGAGAGCGTGTGTTTGAGTTCGACGGTCTCAGCCGCTTCTCCGCGAGCGCCGATGGGGATAGTCCGAGCCATTTCATGAAAGAGATTTGGAAATAATCGACACGGAGCGACGGGAATGAGCGTTTTAATTTTTACTGATTTTCACCGCCGAGACGCCGAGAAAACCGATCTGGGCTTTCTCATCGGACCAAAAACTTCTCGGCGCTCTCTGCGTCTCGGCGGTGAACAAGACTTCCCAATTCCAACTGAGAAACCTACGCCGCCACCCCAGCCATGCGCCGCGCCTCAAACCCATCCAGCACGTTCCACAAAGCCTTTGCCGCCGTCTCCGCCGCCACCAGCGCCCTTTCCGCAGTCTCCGGATTGGCTTTCACCCGCTTCTCCAGCTGTTTGCGCCACACCTGCGAGTGGTACACGTCGGCCGTGGCATGCAAAGTGAAATAGCCGCGCGTCTTCTCATTGGCCCCATAAATCTCGCGCAGTCCGCGATCCTTTTCTTGCGCCACGCGCGGCACTTGCGATTCGTACGCATAAAAAGCCGCCAGCGCCTCTTCCGGAGTACCTTCCCCCGCCACACGCTGGAAACACGAAATCAGTTTGCGCACTTCTCCAACCGGCCGCCGTTTCGGAGCGCGGTTTCCACCCATGCCTTCCACAAAATCGAGCCACAGTTCAGAGTGCGATCGCTCCGGCTCCCCGAACGAATCTTCTCCGCCCTTTTCATCGTTCATATTGGCGAGAACCGCGCGCCGCAACTCGCCCTCCTCCAGTCGGACGCCTAACTGCGCCAGATAGCCGGGAAACGCCTCCACGTGCGGATAGTAACCCTCGGCGTAGGCGCGAAGATCGTCGCGCGTCAGCTCGCCCGCCGACCAGGCTTTATAAAATGGATGACAGAGCAAGTCGTATGAATGAATGCGTTGGTCCAGCAGAGACAAGAATTCCTTTGTTTCCATGATTTTCCTCCCCAGATTTACCCCGATGACCCTCCACTATACCGTCGCGCTCGCAGGATCACAAGCAGCTCGTTCGCCGCCTCTGCCGCGCGATCCAGCCTCTAGGTGATAAAATCCCACAATGGCTAAAACACTTGTTGAAACCGTGGTCCACCAGCTGCACCAGGAGCGTTCGCGCTTGGAGAACGAACTCCATCGCATCACCGCTGCTCTAACCACCTTCGGAAAAGTCTTCGCCCAGGGCGGCAAGGCAAAGCCAGTCAAGGCTCGCAAGAAATCGACAATTTCCGCCGCCGGACGCAAGCGCATCGCCGCCGCCCAGAAAGCGCGCTGGGCCAAAGTTCGGGCAGCCAAAAAACAAAAATAGCGGACGCCGATTTTCCGCCATTTTCCGCGCAAGCAGAACCAAAGCGGAAAATCGGATCTCTCAGCCCTAACCCGGCACCCCCCGCAGCACTCCCGCCACAAACTCCGCAAACGTCCGGACGTCATCCTCGGTCGTGTCGAACGAGCACATCCACCGCACCACCGACTCCTCCTCGCTCCACACATAAAAGAAATACCGCTCTTGGATCTTCCGGATCGCTTCCCGTGGAATCTGCGCAAACACACCATTCGCCTCCACCGGATACACAATCCTCGCCCGCGGAATCTTCTTGATCTCCTGCTCCAGCAGTCGCGCCATCCCATTCGCGTGCTCCGCATTCCGCCGCCAGAGATCGTTCGTCAGCAGCGCCTCCATCTGCGCCGACATGTACCGCATCTTCGACGCCAGTTGCATCCCCTGCTTGCGCACAAACATGAAATTCTCGGTCAGCTCCGGACGAAAGAACACCACCGCCTCCACGCCCATCAGCCCGTTCTTCGTTCCGCCAAACGAAAGCACATCCACTCCCAGATCCCGCGTCGCCTGCCGCAGAGTCAGTTTCTGCGCAGCGGCCGCATTCGAAATCCGCGCCCCGTCCATGTGCAGGAACATCTTCCGCTCATGCGCAAACCGCGCCAGGGCTTCGACCTCCGCTGGCCTGTACACCGACCCCATCTCGGTCGATTGCGTAATGGAAATCACCCGCGGCTGCACGTGATGCTGATCGCCAATTCCGTGATACGCATGCGCCACCGTGTCCAGAGTCAATTTCCCGCCCGGTGCCGGCAGTGGCACCAGTTTGCATCCCGTAAATTTTTCCGGCGCGCCGCATTCGTCAACGTAGATATGCGAAAACTCCGGGCACAGCACAGCGTGAAACGGACGCGTCAGCGCCTGCAAACTCAGTACATTCGCCGCCGTCCCGTTGAAAACAAAGAACACCGCCACATCGGCCCCGAACTCCTCGCGAAATTTTCCCACCGCCGCTTCCGTGTGCGGATCGTCTCCATACCCCACGCAATGCCCGTCGTTGGCTCGCCGCAGCGCCTCCATCACCTCGAGATGCACCACCGCATTGTTGTCGCTGGCAAAGCTCCGGCTCGGTTTCATGTCCAACAATCTAGCAGAAGTGAAAATTGTTCGGAGCCTCCCGCCCTTGCCATGAATCTATAGGGATGATCCAATATTTGCCTGGACCAAATGCCAGCGAACGCCGGCGCCTTTAAATGACTATGCCTCGAATCGTCGCAAGAACGTCGCTCCTGATTCCGCCCGCCACGCTGGTAGCCGCGCTTCTGTTCTCGACCGCCTGCGGCAAGGGCGATGAGGCCAAAGCCGCCCCGCCACAGGCCCAAGCCATGCCCGTCAAAGTGCAAACCGCGAAGACTCAAAGGGTCGACGACACCACCGACTACGTCGCTACCCTGAAGTCCCGCGACTCCGCCGTGGTCATGCCGCAGGTCGAAGGCGTCATTACACAAATCTTCGTCCACTCCGGCGAACAGGTTTCCGACGGCGCGCCCCTGATGCAGATCGATCCCGCCAAGCAGCAGGCCACCGTCCAAAGCCAGGAAAGCGCCACCGCCGCCCAACTTGCCCAGGTCAAGTGGGCGCAGCAGAATTACGAGCGCGTCAGCGGACTCTCTGCCGCCGGCGTAGTCAGCAAGCAGGATCTCGACCAGGCCCGTGCCACCCTCGATGCCGCCCAAGCCCAACTGCAATCGCTGGGCGCTCAGGTCAACGAGCAGCAGGTCCAGTTGCATTACTACAAAGTGGTCGCGCCCCGCGCCGGCATCGTAGGAGACATTCCCGTCCGCGTCGGCGATCGCGTGGTGACCACCACCCAGCTCGCGACCGTCGACCGGCCCGGCAGCCTCGAAGCCTACATCTACATCCCCATCGAAAAGTCTGCTGAGCTCAAAATAAACCTGCCCGTGGAGATCGTCGACGCCGCCGGGAGCCCTCTTGCCACCAGCCGCGTCACCTTTATCTCGCCGCAGGTGGATAACTCGACGCAAACCGTCCTCGTGAAAGCCACGATCGCCAACTCCAAAGACAGTCTCCGCACCGCTCAGTTCATTCGCGCGCGCGTGGTCTGGGGCAGCCAGGAAAAGCCCATGGTCCCAGTCGTAGCCGTATCCCGAATCGGAGGCCTCTACTTCGCATTTGTCGCCGAGCCCGACCAGAAAGGTGGATACGTGGTCCACCAGAAGCCGCTCCAGATCGGCCAGATCGTGGGCAACGACTATGTAGTCCTCGATGGCGTAAAGCCCGGAGACAAAGTAGTGGTTTCCGGCACCCAATATCTGATCGACGGCGTACCTGTGGTTCCGCAGGAAAGCAGCAGCTGAATACTTCAAAGAAAAGTTCTCGAAACCAGCTCAGACAAATGACAATCAGTAGCCGCTAAGAACGAGAACTGAGAACTGACAACCGGGAACTGAGAACTGTTTTCGAATGGTCGACTTTTTTATTCATCGCCCCGTATTCTCTACCGTCTGCGCCCTGCTGATCATTCTCGCCGGCGCCGTCTGCATCCCCACGCTTCCCATCGCGCAATTTCCCGATCTCGCGCCGCCGCAAGTCGGCGTCACGGCCGTCTATACCGGAGCCAGCGCCCAGACCGTCGAATCCGCTGTTACCACCCCCCTCGAGCAGCAAATCAACGGCGCTGAGGGCATGAAGTACATCACCTCCTCCAGCACCAACGATGGCGTCAGCACCGTCACCGCCACTTTCGACCTCAGCCGCGATCCCGACCTCGCTACGGTTGACATCGAGAACCGCGTCAACACTGCTTCCGGAAGGCTCCCCGCCGCCGTCAAGCAAGTCGGAATCACCGTCGCCAAGACCTCGCAAAATTTCGTCTTCGGCGGCGCGGTCTTTTCGCCCGACCAGCGCTACTCCACCCTCTTCATCAGCAACTATCTTGACGTTTATGTTCGCGACACCCTGAAGCGCGTTCCCGGCGTGGCCGACGTCCTCATCTTCGGCGAACGAAAATATTCCATGCGCCTCTGGCTCGATCCCGTCCGCATGGCCGGCCGCTCCCTCACCGCCGACGATGTGGTAGCTGCTCTCGGCGAGCAGAACGTCGAAGTCGCCGCCGGACAAGTCGGAGCCCAGCCCGCCATGCCCGGCCAGAATTTCCAGATCAGCGTTCGCGCCGTCGGCCGCCTTTCCGAACCCGCTCAGTTCGATGACATCATCCTCAAAAGCAATGCCGATGGCACGCTGGTTCGCCTGAAAGATGTCGGCCACTCCGAACTCGGCGCCGAAGACTATACCAACGACCTCGATTACAACGGGCGCGAAGCGGTCGGTATCGCGGTCACTCAGCTTTCCACCGCCAACGCGCTCGACGTTCACCAAAAGTGCGTCGCCGAACTCGACCGCCTGGCCAAGCGCTTTCCGCCCGGCATGAAATATGAGATCGCCTTCGACACCACCGACGCCGTCGGAGAATCCATCCGCGACGTGGTCTCGACCCTGGGCACCGCCATCTTTCTCGTCATCCTTGTCATCTTCGTTTTCCTCGAGGACTGGCGTTCCACCATCATTCCCGCCGTCACCATCCCGGTCTCGCTCATCGGAACGTTCGCCTTCGTTAAGCTGCTGGGCTTCTCCATCAACACGCTCACGCTGTTCGGCATCACCCTGGCCACCGGCCTGGTCGTCGACGACGCCATCGTCGTCATCGAAAACATCGAGCGCCATTTGCAGGAAGGCGAGCACAGCCCCATCAAAGCCGCCTCCGACGCCATGAAGGAAGTCACCGGCGCGGTCATCGCCACGTCGCTGGTGCTCGTCGCCGTCTTCGTGCCGGTCGCCTTTTTTCCCGGAACCACCGGCATTCTCTTCCGCCAGTTCGCCTTGACCATCGCTTTCTCGATCGCCATTTCCGCTTTCAACGCGTTGACTCTGACGCCCGCGCTCTCCGCCCTTCTGCTCGGCCGCCAGCACGGCGAAAAAAATTGGTTCTTCAAGATCGTCGACCGCGTGCTCAGCGCCGTCAATGACGGATATGTGCGCGCCCTCCGCTTCTTCCTGCGTTTCGAGATCGTCGCTCTGATCCTGTTCGCCACCGGTCTCGGTCTCGCCTATTTCGTCTTCACCAAAGTGCCGCAAGGCTTCGTCCCCAACGAAGATCAGGGATACCTCATTGTCGCCATCCAGGCTCCCACCGGAGCCTCGCTCGACTACACCCGCAAAATTGGCCAGCAAGTCTCCGCCATCACCAAGAACATTCCCGAAATCCGCGGCACCTTCGCCATCGCCGGTTTCGGCTTCGGAGGCGCAACCGAAAACGCCGGTCTTGTGTTCTTGCCGCTCCAGCCCTACAGCAAGCGCAAAGGCGAAGAACACACCGCCGCCGCCATCCTTAATCGCTTGCGCGGCCCGCTGTTCGGAATCTCCGGCGCCATTGCCATCCCCTTCGAACCCCCCGCCGTCCAGGGTCTGGGCCAGTTCGGAGGGTTCCAATACGAACTCCTCGATCAGGGCAATCACACCCTCCAGGACCTCGACAAAACCACCCACGAACTGATTCGCGCCGCCGGCGAGCGCAAGGAAAAAGATCTCACCGGACTCTTCAGCACCTATACCGCGAACGATCCGCAGTACGTCGTCACCATCGATCGCGAAAAAACCAAGAGCCTTCACGTCCCGCTCAGCCAGGTCACCGACACCCTCAGCGTCTACATGGGATCGGCGTACATCAACGATTTCGATTTCAACAACCGTTCGTATCGTGTTTATGTCCAGGCCGACAAGCAATTCCGCTCGCACCCGCAGGATATTGGCCAGTACTACGTTCGTTCCGATTCCGGCGCGATGATCCCGCTCGCCAATTTGGTTGCCGTCACCGAGACCGCCGCGCCCCAGGTCATCAACCACTACAATCTTTTCCGTTCGTCGGAAATCAGCGGCTCCGCCGCCGCCGGCTTCAGCTCGGGACAGGCCATCAACGCCATGCAGCAGCTCTCGGCAAAAACCCTGCCACAGGGCTACACCTTCGAATGGTCCGGAATTTCGCTGGAAGAATTAGCCTCGGGATCGACCACGCTCATCCTCTTCGGCTTGGGAACGCTGGTCGTCTATCTGACGCTCTCGGCGCAATACGAAAGCTTCGTGCTCCCCTTCATCATTCTCCTCGCCGTCCCCATGGCTTTGCTCGGAGCGCTCTCCGCCCAATGGATTCGCAGCCAGCAGAACGACGTCTACTGCCAGGTGGGATTAGTCATGCTTGTAGGCTTAGCGTCAAAGAACGCTATCTTGATCGTGGAATTCGCCGAACAGTTGCGCGAGCGCGGCATGACCATCCTCGACGCCGCCGTCGAAGCCGCCCGCATCCGTCTGCGCCCCATCCTCATGACTTCGCTCGCCTTCATCCTCGGCGTAGTCCCCCTGGTCTTCGCCAGCGGCGCCGGAGAAAATGGCCGCCACTCCGTAGGTACCACCGTTTTCGGAGGCATGATCATGAGCACCATCCTTAACCTGTTCTTCATCCCCGTCCTCTACCTGTTGATCGAAGGCTTCCGTGAGCGCCGCCGCAAACCGAAAACCACCTAGGCGGTGCTCGAGCCCAAGACGATCGCATAACCCAGGCGTTTTAAGCCTGATCCGCTAAGTATCGGGCAAGCGTGATGCCGAATACGAAATGGTATGCCGGATAAAGCGGCGCGGTCGCGCCCTCGTCCCCGCCACAAAAAAAGCAACTTCGTGGCGCTTGGCAGCGTCTGAAAGAGTGTGAGGTCGAGTCGATGAAGAAATCAATGCTGGCAGTTTTCGCTCTCTCAATGATGCTCTCGATCACGGCGTCGGCCAGTCCCGCTACTCAGGACAACCAATCCGCTGGCCTACTGCCTCAAAAGAGCTATGAACGCGTCGTCAAGGAAGTCCGTCATGAACTCGTGATGCTTCCGTACTACGGCGTATTCGACAACCTCTCCTACAAGGTCGACCCCGATGGCACCGTGACCTTGTTCGGCCAGGTCGCGCGCCCCACGCTCAAGTCCGACGCCGAAAACGTGGTCAAGCACATTGAAGGTGTCGAGAAAGTCGTCAACAACATCGAGGTCCTGCCCACCTCCATCAACGACGACCACATCCGCCGCGATGCCTACCGCGCCATCTTTCGCAACTCGGTCCTGAGCCAATACCAGATGCGGGCCGTCCCTCCTATTCACATCATCGTCAACAATGGACACATCACCCTCGAAGGCGTGGTCGCCCGCGCCATGGATAAACAGGTCGCAGGCATGCAGGCCAACCGCGTTCCCGGAGTATTCTCCGTGACTAACAACCTCGTGGTAGAAGAGCAGGAGAAGAAGGACGACAAGAAAAAGTAATTCTTGCCAGTAAGCGGAAGGCCTAAATCTAAGTTGTCATCCTGAGCGAAGCGAAGGACCGGTGGAATCTGCGGTGAGGCTTTATTCGCCCCGATTCTGCCCGTCCGGATGTTCCCCCGCGCGACTCTGTGCACCCCTGTGGTCAAGGCTCGCGTTAGCGTCTGCAAATGACCCTGCGTCAATCTACAATCGCTTATGCCTCCAGCCGACGCTTTCGGCGAAATCGACCGCGCCGCCCGCCTCCTGCGCGCTGGACGCCTCGTCGCCTTCCCCACCGAAACCGTCTACGGATTGGGCGCCAACGCCCTCGACGCCGAAGCCGTAGCCCGAATCTACGCCGTCAAACGCAGACCCCCCACCAGTCCGCTCATCGTCCACGTCGCCTCGATAGAAATGGCGCAGTCGTTAGCAACGAACTGGCCGCGAAACGCGGATCTCCTGGCGACGAAATTCTGGCCCGGACCGCTGACCCTGGTGCTAACCAAGTCTCGCGTAGGGGCAGACGCATTCGGCCGGCCGGCTGAGCAAAGCGAGTCGCCGCGTCTGTTGGGAAATGTCCCCGACATAGTCACCGCCGGCCTGTCCACCGTCGCCGTGCGTATGCCCGCTCATCCCATCGCCCAAGCCCTCATCCGCGCCGCTGGCCTTCCCGTTGCCGCCCCCAGCGCCAACCGCTTCACCGAACTTTCTCCCACCACCGCCGATCATGTCCGCCGCAGCCTCGGCAGCGACGTCGATCTCATTCTCGATGGCGGACCCTGCCAGATCGGCATCGAATCCACCGTCCTCTCGCTCGCCGAAGCTCAGCCCACCCTTCTTCGCCCCGGCATCATTCCACGCACGGCGCTGGAATCAATCATCGGTCCGGTCGCCCTCGCCCAAGACCCTCCAACCGGAGCCCATCCCGCCCCCGGAATGCACGCGCGCCATTACAGCCCACGCACTCCCCTGTTCTTGGCCACAAACGGAAACATTCCCGAACATGGACAGGGCATCTATCTGCAGCACGAGCACGCGCCCAGTCGCACCGGCGGCAACGTAGCCATCCACCAGATGCCCCAATCGGCACCCGATTACGCCGCCGCGCTCTACGAAGTTCTCCACCGGGCCGATGCCGGAAACTACGACTGGATTGCCGTCGACGTCCCTCCCAGCTCACCCGATTGGGACGCCATCCAGGACCGACTGAAACGAGCCGCCTCGAATTCCTAATCCCAAATTCCTATGCCACCGTTTTACAGCCATTACTTCCGTCACTTGGGCTCTTCCGCATAACACGGTGTAATTCCTGAAGGGATGAGGGGATAGTGCGTCTTCGAAAGAACTCGAAGATTTGGGCATGTGCCGTTGTCTGCCTGGTGATCGCACAGGCGGTCGCGTCCGTGCTCTTCGCGAAGTCCTATCGCCTCACCGCCATCACCGGTTGGATTGAATTCGCCCTGATGGTTTCCGCCTCTCTGGCCTTTGCCAGGAACGCCTTCAGCAGCAGTCGCCAGCAACGTCTGGTATGGGCCCTGATGGGCGTCGGCTATGCCATCGAAGCCTGCAGTCAGATTGTCTGGATCCATTGGCAGTTGGTGGTCAAGCAGGCGCCTGCCATGAGTCTCGGCGACGCCGGGATTTATCTCGCCTGGACCGCCCTGATTCTCGCCTTTGCCCTGCGCCCTCACGCCGAGCTCACCACCCAACATCAGCGCCTCGGAACCCTCGACCTGCTCTTGCTTTTGTTATGGGGCCTGTACCTGTACCTGTTCCTCGTCATCCCATGGCAGTACCTCGCCCCCGAGCTCCAGTCCTATGGTCCGGCCTATAAGTATCTTGCGCTGGCGCAGGACATGATTTTGCTTTCCATCGTTCTCCATGGTTGGCTCCGCAGTTCCGGCCGGTGGCGCCATTTTTATGTTCTCCTTACGGTCATCGTCGCCGTCGATACCGTTATGGAATACTTCGTAGATACGCTCTCGGGGGTTGACCTTTATTTCAGCGGCAGTTGGTGTAACTCCTTGGCCGTCGCCGGTCTCGCCGGCATGACCTACGCTGCTCTGATGGTGGATGGTCTGGAGCCCGTCTCTGAGCACGGCGACCCCGTCAGCGAACGATACTGGCGGTGGGCGTCGCGTCTCGCCGCGCCCACCACCCTGTTCCTGCCCGTGCTGGCCGCCTGGTCGTTCCTCGACCACAGTCTGCCAGCCTCGGTCTGGAAATTTCGCGTTTTGCTGTCACTAGGCGCGATTGTGGTCTTCGGTTTTGTGGGGATTGTCAAACAGGCGCGCCTCGAAAGAGAACTGGCCCATGCCAACGATGAATTGCTGGACGCGTCGCTGACCGATCTGCTTACCGGCGTGCGCAACCGCCGCTTCTTCGCCAATTCCATCCAGGCCGAGGTGCAGCAGGTCCTGCGCTCGTTTGCGGCCAACGCAGCCCCCGACCTTCACAATCGCGATCTGGTTTTCTATTTGATCGATATCGACCACTTCAAGCGGGTCAATGACCAGTTCGGACACAAGATCGGCGATCAGGTCCTAGTGGAGGTGGCGCGCCGAATCAACTCCGCGGCCCGTCTCTCCGATGCCGTGGTCCGATGGGGCGGCGAGGAATTCCTCCTGCTCTCGCGCTGCACCAACCGCGAAGAAGCCCACATCGTCGCCAAGCGCGTGCTCGATGTGGTCGGAACCAGACCCCACCGCGTGGAAGGCAGCGGGGAGGAGATGCGCATAACCTGTTCCATCGGCTGGGCCGTTTTCCCCTGGATGGAAACCGACCCCAAGCTCGTCCCCTACGATCAGGTTGTCACGTTAGCCGACTATGCGCTCTACCAGGCCAAGGGTTCGGGAAGAAACCGCGCCGTGGGTCTTTTGCCCGAGGGCAAGACCGTCCGCGGTGGAACCGTCGCCCCCGCCATCTTCATTAACGGGATCCCATCCTCCCCGGTTACAACCCTGGGCCCGCAAATCGGAGAAATATCCGCCCCCAGCTCAAGTACCCCAGCCAAAACCGCCGCCGCCTCGGCCACCAGCTAACCGACTCACCGGAAGCCTACTCGTTCCCGTTCGTCCTCCGGCCAGTTAAAGCAGTCCATACGCCACCACGCTGTTCAACGTCCCCACATACACTTTGCCATTCGCCACCACCAGATTCGCAAAGTGCGGAATCGCCGAAAGGTCATCCCGATGATCGGCAGCCTCGCCGCTCCCATAGAGTTTCACCAGTGTGTTCGCGTTAAAAGCGCTCAGAGCTCCCCCGGTGAGCTGCCACAAAACACCCGCGGTTGTTCCATTCGCGGAGATCACCGGCGAATGTCCCGAGTCCACCTTCTGCGATTGTGCGAACGGCTTGGTCGCCAGCGCTCCATCCGCGAACGCCAGCGCCGCAATCGGCGCTCCTGTGGCCGAAGTATAGATTGCGTTGTTCCAGTAAACCAGCGCTCCCCCTTCGGGCGCGAATGCCGTCAATTCTTGCACGATCTGCGTGTCCGTCTTGGTGCACGTGGCGCAGAAATGTCCTAGGTTGTCCTGGTCCAGAATGTAGATCGTCCCTTCCTTGCCCACCGCCGCCAATAAATTCGGATACTTCCCCGTCTGTACCGGCAGCACCAGTAACGGTTCGCTCAGATCCAGATCGTGGTCGTCCAGATACTTCTCGTTGAACGGCGTAAACCAGTCCGCCAGTTGCAGCGCGTTGCCCGACTGCGACAGCTTGAATACCGACTGTCCGAACTCGATTCCCGCCTCGAAGGGTCCATCCGCCGTCGCTCCATAGATGTTGCCGGCGCTGTCCGCCGAAAGCCCTCCGCCGCGCATCCATACCGCCGCCGCCGAGGAACCGGGTTCGTCGTCAAACGCTCCCGCCGGTTGCAGCGTCGTCGCGTCGTACGCCATCACCCATCCCTTTTCCAATCCGCCCCGAACCCCGTTCGATCCAAAAGCGACGTACACATAGCCATTTTCCAGCAGCAGCGCTGGACGGTTGACCTGCATCATGTCCGCGAAAACGTAGCCCTTGCCTCCATACTCGTAGCTCGCCGTGATCACAACGGGGCTGCCCGTTTTCTCCATGCCTGTCGTGATATCCAACGCATGCAGCCGATGGACAAATTTCGATTTCTCATACGTCTTCGCCACCACATAAAGCGTTCCCGCTACCTGATCGATAACCGGCGTCGAAACGATCCCCACTTCCGTCCATCCCGTGACCCCGCCCGCTCCCTGCAGCTTGATCGGAACCGCCGTCGCGCCATTGATCAGGAAGGTGGTGTGCCACAGCGGTTTCGCGTTGCTCCCCGTGGCGCCGTCCGCGTCAAACGCGTAAACACTGTCATTCATCGTCGGCACATACACAACGTTATGGACACCCAGTTTCGGAATCGTCACTTGCGGCAGATACAGCGCTTGCCCAATCACCTGCCCATCCACCGGCTGCGTAAAGAGCTTTCCAAACTGCGTCTTATTTACGTTCTGCGGCGTCAGAATCGTTTCGTTCGGATTTGCCCCCGAACGCGAGTTGTCGTAATGCCACGTCGTAACCGGAGTCTGCGCCCGGCCGGACGTCATCCCGGCCAGAACAAGCAAAGCGCAAACCGCCAGCGCCCGAGCGCGCAATATCGCAGCTATCATGGGATCCTCCAAAGGACGGGTTCGACACAACGGTCTAGGAACGCCTGGGGCTCAGGCTGCGCTACCAGACGACCTAGCCGCAGCAGAAGGCGTGACCGAATTGAAACAAGGATACTGTCCAATCCCGGCCGCGGTCAAACTCGGTGAGTCTTGCGGCTCCATCCAGCGGCTTCTACGCTTACGGAAAAACTCCGATTCGCGCCGGTGTTGGGAAGGGTACGATTCCTCCCCCCTGGCTGCGGTCTTTCAAAGTCAAAGACTTAGCGGTGGTGATTTTCCAGGTCTTTGAAAATAAATGGTTTGTATGTAAAGTATTTATAAATCAAGGCTTTAGCGGCCTCTGCGCTCGAACCTCTGCAATCTGACCTCTAACCTCGCGCGTCTCCCGGCACCCGCACCCGGATCGTGTGCGGAACCGCCCTCAGTTTCGCCAGCAACCCCTCGTCGCAATCCCGATTGATGTCGTAAATCGCGTATCCCAGAGGCCCGCGCGTGTCCAGCACCTGCCGCTCAATATTGATTTCCTGATCGGCCAGAATGTCGTTGATCGCCCGCAGGATTCCCGGCACATTGTGGTGCATGTGCGTCAGCCGGTGCGATCCCGGCTCGTAGTCGAGATGGCACTGCGGCAGGTTCACGCTCAGCTGCGAATTTCCGCTCTTGAAATAATCGACCATTCGCGCCGAAACAAACTGCCCGATATTCTGCTGCGCCTCTTCCGTGCTCCCGCCGATATGGGGAGTCAAGATCACATTGGCCAGCCCGCGCAGCGGACTGACAAACGCGCCGCCGCTTTCCGGTTCCTGCGGAAACACATCCACCGCCGCTCCCGCCAGCTTGCCGCTTTTCAAGTGCCGGGCCAGCGCTGCGTGATCCACCACGAATCCGCGGCTTAGATTGATCAGGCAGGCGCCATCCTTCATGGCGCGGAACTCATCTTCGCTGAATAAATCCTGATTCTGCGTCTTCCCATCGACATGCAAGGTGATCACGTCCGAAATTTCCAGCAACTCCCGGAAGTTCACCGGCCGGGCATTGCCCCGCGCCAGCACATGCGCCACATCGTGGAACACCACCCGCATGCCCATCGCCTCGGCCAGATCCGATACCTGCGATCCAATCTTGCCGTATCCCACAATCCCCAGCGTCTGTCCGCGCACCTCGTGCGAGCCCGCCGCCGATTTATTCCAGACTCCGCCGTGCAGCTGCGTACTGGACTCAAACGTCCGCCGCAGCAGCAGGATAATTTCCCCCAACGCCAGTTCCGCCACCGACCGGCTGTTCGAGTGCGGATCGTTGAACACCGCAATGCCTCGCTCGCTCGCGGCCGCCCGGTCGATCTTGTCCACCCCAATGCAAAACGCCCCCACCGACACCAGCTCCGGGGCCGCATCCAGCACCGCCGCCGTAATCCGCGTCTTCGAACGCACTCCCAGGATCGAAGCACCGCGCGCTTTCTCGATCAGCTCGCGCTCTTCCAGCGCACCCTTCAGCGACGTGACCTCGAACCCCGCTTCCTCAAACTGAGAAGCCGCCACTCCGCTGATGTTCTCCAGCAATAGAACCTTCAAAGACCCTCCCGAACTCGCTGCAAAATGACCTAGGAGAATTATAGAGGTGCGGCATCCGCCCCGGAGTCCCTCTCTAATCCGTAGTAACAGCGACGCCGGACCGGTTCCTCTTCCGATCCGCCGGGTATATACTGCTCCCTGTACTTTTACAGGCACCCGGCGAGAACCGGGCACGGAGCACATTCCCATCTCATAAGGCCCCGTGAATAGAACGCTGGCGCAAGGGATTTTCATCATCATTCGCTCTGCGATCGGCAGGGGGTGGAAACCGCAAAAGCGGCGCGCCTTCCCCGAAAAGAGGTCTTACTCGTGGACGCCCTACTTATACGCTTTTTGTTTGTCCTCATCGTCGGTGTCATCGGCTTTCTCCTTCGCCCCTTTAACCTGCCGCAAACCTATGCCGCCGTCGTCGGCCTGTTGCTCGGCGTCGCCATCGTAGTGTTCGAGTGGCGTTTGCGCGCCATGAGCCTGAAGCGCCTCATCGGAGCCGCCATCGGCAGCGTGCTGGGCATTTTTGGCGCTTATCTTTTCGCCCTCGTCATCGGCAGCAGCATCCAGGCCAGCCCCACCCGAAGTTTCCTGCAGATCATGGTCATGCTGATCATGGCCTACGTGGGATTGGCCGTGGGCGCTAATAAAGGCGACCTTCTCAATCTCGCCGCCCTCGGCGGAATCTTTGGCGGCGAACGATCGGGCAAGAAAAGCTACAAGATCCTCGATACCAGCGTCATTATCGACGGCCGCATCGCCGACATCGCCGAAACTGGATTCCTCGACGGCCTCATCGTCATCCCGCAGTTCGTTCTCCGCGAACTGCAACTGGTGGCCGACTCCGCCGACTCGCTCAAGCGCAATCGCGGACGACGCGGCCTCGACATCCTCCAGCGTCTGCAAAAAACCGCCATCGTCCAGATTCAGATCGTCGAAGACGATTTCCCCGCCGTCCGCGAAGTCGATCTCAAGCTCATCGAACTGGCCAAGCTCTACGAAGGCAAGATCCTCACCAACGACTTCAACCTCAACAAGGTCGCTCAGTTGCAGGGCGTGGCCGTGCTCAACATCAACGAACTGGCCAACTCGCTCAAGCCCATCGTTCTGCCCGGCGAGATCATGCGGGTCTTCATCCTGAAAGAAGGAAAAGAGTACAACCAGGGCGTCGCCTATCTCGATGACGGCACCATGGTGGTCGTCGATAACGCCCGCAAGATGATCGGGAAGACCATCGATGTCTCGGTGACTTCCGTCCTGCAAACCACCGCCGGCAAAATGATCTTCGGCAAATGGGATGAGCGCGGATCGGGCCACCGCGGTTCGTCGTCCCCGCCACCCGTCGCCATCCCTCCGGTCGCGGCCGCCGGATCGGACCCGACAAAAAAGCCGCCATCGCCCGCAACCGACCGCGCCGCCGATTAGTCGCCCGTACCAAACTGGAAACCTCCGCCTGCCGAATAATGGTCGAACGACGTTGTATCGATCAGCGGCAGCAACGTACCATCCACCTTTAGAGGCCCTCATCGGGATCTCCAGATCCAAACTTAGTAGGAGGCAACCTATGAAACGCCTATGCGCGTCTTTATGCGCTTTGGCTCTTCTGGCCGTGCTCTCGTCCCTCACGCCAGCTCAGGCGCAAAGCGGAGCCACCGAGACCAGGACCATGGAGCCTTATTACGACATCGCCAAGGAGGTCACTCTCACCGGCACAGTTTCGACCGTGCTCACCCGACCCTCCGCCGGAATGATCGCCGGTTCCCACCTCGTTCTTGCCACCGCCTCCGGTGAGGTAGACGCAAGCTTGGGAAGATGGGGTCTGCAAGGCAAGGGCGGACTCTCGGTCGCCGCCGGCGAGCAAGTTGAGGTAACCGGCGTCCACAAAACGCTCAAGGGCAGGCAGGTCTTCGTGGTTCGCACCGTCAAGGCCGACGGCCAGGTCTACACCATGCGCAACCAGCACGGCATCCCCGTATCGCCTCAGGCACGCGAGCGTGCCAGCGCGAAACCGGCGCAGAAAGGCGACTCGCTATGAACCGAAAAACCTGTGCTGGACTTCTCGCATTCATTTCTCTGGTGTTCGCTTTTTTAACTGGCTGCAGCAGTAGTTCAAGCTCCACTCCGAAAGTTGCCATCACCGCGACCAGCGGAGGCGGGCAAACCGCGCAAGTCGGAGCGCCATTTACAAGTCCGCTGGTAGCGACGGTGAACTCGAATGGATCGCCGGCCAGCGGCGTGTCTGTAACCTTCACGGCTCCCGGCTCGGGCGCGAGCGGCACGTTCGCGACTACGCCGGCCGCAGCCACGGACACGGAGACGACCAATTCCAGCGGCGTGGCCACCTCGCAGCCCTTCACCGCGAATACGATCGCCGGCACCTACACCGTAACGGCCACGGCGGCGGGAATGGGGGGAACTTCGCCCGCCGCTTTCACTCTGACCAACAACCCAGGCGCTCCCGCCGCCCTCCAGGCTACAAGTGGAAACAGCCAAAGTGCGACGGTCGGCACCCCGTTCGCATATCCGCTGGTCGCGACGGTCGTCGACAGCGACGGCAACACGGTACCTGGAACTGGCGTTTCAATCACGTTCACGGCTCCAGCACAGACCGGAGCCAGCGGTCTGTTTCAGACCACCGCAACCGGCACAGAAGTCGACCAGACCACGGACAGCGGCGTGGCAATGTCCTCACAGTTCAGCGCGAATGCCATCGTCGGCGGACCTTATAACGTGGTCGCTTCCTTCCCAGGCTTGACGTCCGCCAACTTCGCTCTCACCAACACCGCCGTGGTGGCGGGCTCAAACACTTACGTGTTCTATCTGAGCGGCCAGGAAGCGATCAACAGCGGGCCGAATTATTACGCCCTTGCGGGCTCGGTGACCATCGACTCGCTCGGCGACACCATCGGCGGGGAACAAGACTATAACGACGGGGTTGGATTTAAGTCCCCCAATGAGCCGACCCCGGACGGCATCTTGGCGGAACCCGCCGCGCTGGTGGTAGATCCCACAACCGGCCAGGGCACACTTACCCTGACCACTACCAACCCGAATTGGGGCAACAACGGTGTCGAAACTCTCGGCGTCCAATTTGTCAACGCCAGCCACGCGCTCGTCATTCAGTTTGATGGATCGGCAACTTCCAGCGGAAGCCTGGACTTGCAGACACCCTCCAGCACCCTCGGCGGCGGGTATGCCCTCTCTATTTCAGGGGTGGACAAGTCCGGTCAGCCGAATGCGCTCGGCGGCGTATTCACCGTCACTGGCGGGACTGCTGTGTCGGGCACAGTCGACCAAAATGATGATGGAACCGTGACCATGGGCAACCCATTCAGCGGCACTTTCTCCTCTGCGGATGGCTACGGCCGCGGCACGCTTGCCATCTCCGGCAGCACCAGCACGATTGTCTACTACATCGTTGGCCCGGAAGTGATCCGGCTCATCGATGTGGATACTGACAAATCGTCCCTCGGCTCGGCCTTCGGCCAGGGCGCAAACGCCACCGCCGCCACCAACGCAACCCTCGCCAGCCCGGCGGTGTTTAACGTTCTCGGCAACCCATGGAGCATCGAGTTCGCCGCCTTGGGCCAGTTCTCCACCAGCAATACCTCAACCGACCCCGCCGATTTCTCCGGCGTGGCAGAGGACAACGAACTCCTGAGCTACGGTACCCAGTCCTCGGCATCCCCAATTTTGGGCACCTACAACGTCGCCAGCAACGGTTACGGCAGCCTGACGATCACGGCCACTACTCCCCCACAATTGGGAGACTTCAGTGTCCTGGGTATTTATCTGACCGATCCAACTCTCAACCTCAACGATCCGAATAACTCCAGCGGCGGAGGAGGCGCTCTTGTCCTCGATTTGGATCCGAGCCTTCCCGGCGGCACCGGAGTTCTGGTTCCGCAAACCGACACCGCAACCGCCGACTTCGAGGGTAATTATGCCGTCGGATGGCAGAATGAGAACAACTACGTCTGCGCAGAGTGCGAGTTCGACATGATCGCTCAGGGATCGCTTACGGCCGGGGCTTTGAGCTTCACCGGACTGGTCAGCGATCCCTCTTTCACCTTAAGTTCGGTGGCGACGAGTGCTGGCAATACATTCACCGGTACTCCGCTCGCGGACCCCAACTACCCCGGGCGCTATACCATGCTGTCGACCAATCCGACGCCCAACCCGCTGTCGTTGGTAATCAATGCCACTGCGCCACCCACCTCGTATTCTTTCGACCTGGTCCTCTATCAGGCCAGCGCCGGACAGCTATTCTGGCTTGGGTACGATGACGCCGGCAACAGCGTCTCCCTTGGACCCCTCCAGCAGCAGGGGTCGCTAACCGGAATTCCCGCGACCAAAAAAGCCGCGGCGAAATTCGCCAAACCGAAACCATAGCCAGTAAGAGAAAAAAGGGGCACAGCCGAGAGCATCCGGCTGTGCCCCTTTTCATTAGTGCCTCTAGTCGAGCGC
>Ga0302194_10000757_pt1 | contig 20675 bp, 15 predicted proteins | sample II_Bog_N1_1_FD_200227 | JGI IMG/M metagenome (GOLD analysis project Ga0302194, IMG submission 200227) | Peat permafrost microbial communities from Stordalen Mire near Abisko, Sweden - II_Bog_N1_1 | ecosystem: Environmental > Terrestrial > Soil > Wetlands > Peat | place: Sweden: Abisko...
AACATTGTTTCAGCCACTTCGCCATTGAGCATGAAAGGCGGAAATTTGACCGTGAACAGCGCTGTTTCATCCGGCTCGGCGACAATCCAGACGTTTGCCAGCACGGCGGTGGCCGGCGGCGCCAATGTTTTGACCATTGCGGATTCCGCCGGTGGCACCCCCACGGTTGCTCTTGGTGCAATCACCCCCACCACAGGAGCGACGGTTGAATTTGTCGGGCCACCGACCATTGGTGCGGGCAACGCGGCGGTTGCCGCCACTGGCATCTTTACGACAACATCGGCGGGAGTTGGAGGCGCATCGACCCCTTTTGGCTTGATTTCACAACCTATTACGTCTGGTGTAGGCATTAACTATGCGACTGTCGGATTATACGATTGGGCAACAACGGATCCTGCTGGAGCACCTTCGGCTGGAGCAAGCCCCTACAAAATTATCGGAGGCAGCCAAGTCACTGGCTTTTACACTAACCTTGCCTCCGGAAATTTGTCGGAGGGCGTCAATGTAAATCTCGATATAACTGGCACTTCTGGCGTCGCTGCTAGTGGCAGCCGAGAAACATATGGCAGTTTCCGCTTCAATTCGGCGACAGCTAACATCACATTCACGATAAATGTAGGAAAAACAGGCGGCGGTAACCCCCAAAGCGTGGGCGGTATTTTAATGACCCCCAACTTTGGTGCGCACAATGTGACTTTTACTGACCCTTGCACAGGCAATTTGAATGGAAATAATAACGGAACTCCATCACTTGTTGTTTTCCAAAACAATACGCTTGGCGAATTGATTTTTGGCTTAAACACCAGTGCCACACCTGCGGATGGTTTGATTGGCAATGCCTCGGGCTATATTCAATCTGGTCTTGGCACCGTCTCCTTTGCGGGGCCGAACAGTTATACCGGATCAACTTGGCTCAACGGGGGTGTCTTGCAGATTGCCGGGGACTCTGGCTTGGGCGCGATCAATACAACAGTGAATCTTAACGGCGGCACGTTGCTGGGCAACTACATCGGCTATCTTGACAACGGCACGCACAATACTACGGCTGATGAACATCCGATTGCCCTGGGCAACAACGGTGGCGGCTTGGCGGCGACGGCAGGCAATACGTTGACGATAGATGGTGTGGTCAGTGGGTCAGGCCCGTTGACAATCGGACTTCCGACCGCTGGCGGTTTGGTGCCGGGAACTGGTGCTGGCACGGCCTTCACGACGGCGACCAACGCCACCGGCACAGTTCAATTGGAACCGTCGCCCTCGCCGAACACCGCCACGGGTGGAACCGTGTTGGACACGGGCATCCTGAATGTTTCCAGCACCGGCCTGCCCACCGGCGGGCTGACCTTCAACGGCGGCACCTTCCAATGGATCGCTTCCACTCCTGATATTTCTGCGCAAACTGTTACCATCAATCCTGCGAGTGGCAATCTGGCTGGCGGTGCCACGTTGGACCTGAATCAAAACGTAGTGACATTAGCTAATGCCATCGGCAATGGCGGCAGTGGATCTTTGGCCGTTAATAGCACTGGTGGAGCTGGAACTTTGAATTTAACCGGTGGAATCACCTCCACCGGCGGCACCACCGTTGGGATCAACGCGACGCTGAACGTGAACGGCACGGCGGCGGGCAACGTAACGGTGGGTAGCAGCAGCGGCACTTTTGGCGGCAGCGGGACGGTTTCCGGAAACGTGAACGTAAGCAGCGGAACCTTTGGCACCACGACCGGCTATTTGACCTCTGTTGGAGGCACCTTGACTTTGGGTAATACCGCGTCTGCAAATTTGTCCGTAAGCCCATCCAAAGCTGGCGGTTCTGCCATTCTTACGGTGTCTGGAACGGCCACATTCAGTTCCGGCACCCCCAATTCGATTAATATATATGTTCCTGGTGGCACTGGCCTTGGAGTTGGCACTTACACACTGCTGACTGCTGGTAGTATTGGCGGATCTGTGGCTTCAATTCCCACTTATACCGGGGCCGGGTTGGCGGTTGGAACCGTCGGTCAAATCACCCAAAGTGGAGGAAATTCGCTGATATTGACCGTGAGTTTGAGCGGCACGACAGCGACATGGACCGATGGAAACTCCGACGGCACCTGGCTGGCGACGGACGGTGGTGACTGGACTGGAGGCACCGCGCCGCAAAGTGCCGGGGATACTGCTATATTTGGCACCGGAGCCAGCCCCGTGTCATTGACCGGGCCTGTGGCGGTTGGCACGATTACGTTCAACAACCCCAGTTCCTATACGATTTCAGGCAGCCAAATTTTGACCTTGGATAACAAGGGCAATGGGGCCCTCATTGATGCGAGTACGACAGCCGGCAACAATAACATAATTTCAACTCCAATCAGCCTTGCTGACAGCGACAACCTGACGATCAATGTGGGCAGCACCTTCTCGATGGCAATTAACGGGGCCATCACTGCCACAGGATCCCAGCCAGTCAATATTCCCGGAGCGGGCACCACGATTTTGGGTTCAGCCAACTCCTACACCGGCAACACGACTTTGAGCGGCGGAGGCACCTTGCAGGTTAATAACAGTGGTGCGCTGGGTTCAGGAGCCTTGAGTGCGACGGCCAGTACCGTTCAACTGGGCTCGGGTGTAAATGGGCAAACCTTGGCCAATAACATTACGCTGGGAACGGGCACCACCACGGTGGACAACAACGGCGGGAACAGCGCCACGTTGAGCGGCGTTATCTCCGGCGGCGGCAATTTGAGCGCAGTCAACAGCGGCAGCGGCGCTGGCGTTGTGGTCTTGGGCAGTGCGAACACCTACGCGGGGAAAACGACGGTGGGCACGGGTGCGGCGGTCAACATTTCTGCGGACACCTCATTGGGAACGACGCCCGGTTCCGTCACGCTCAATGACATTGTGATCAATGGCGGCGACCTTCAGGGCAGCGGCAGCGTCAGTGCTAATCGCGGCATCGGCATCGGAGCCAGCGGCGCGTATGTTGACGCAGCCACCAGCGGAACCCTCACATTGAGTGGCATCATCGCGGCGGACGGCGGGAACAATCTGACTGTCAACAGCATCGTAGGCACTCCCGGCACGGTGATTTTGGCCGGGGCGAACACCTTCAGCGGCACCACATCGTTTGGCTCAGGCACCCTGCAATTGAACAACTCGCTGGCATTGCAGAACAGCACGCTGAACATCACCGGCGGCACGTTGAACTTCGATTCATTGCCAGCCACCATTACCGGGTTGACCGGTACCGGGAACATAAACCTACCGGTTGCATTGACCATTGGCAGCAGCGCGACACCTGCGGCCTATAGCGGCACTTTGAGCGGTGTCGGGTCGGTGACCAAAACTGGTTCGGGCGGCATCACGATTGGCTCTGGAGCCAGCGGTGGTGCGACTTACTCTGGGGCCACGACTGTGAACCAGGGCACCCTGACTTTTGGCGGCGTCGGGAGCATGAACGCCGGGGCGAATGTCATTCTAGTTGCCGGAACGCTTGGCACGGCCACGTTGAACGTTGTTGACACGGCGTCAGTTGTGACCACTGGAAACACCGCAGTTGGCCAGTTTTCAGCCAACACAACCAGCTTGGTTTTGGGCGGCGGCACTGGCGGTGGAAGTTTGAGTGCCGGCACTCTGACATTTGGAACTGTTAACAACGGTCCCGGAACCGCGAGTGTGACCATTCAGAACAGCGGCTCGCTGACGTTGAGCGGGCACATAGATATGGACGACGGCCACAGCGGCTCGCAAGCTGGCACCACCACCGTCAATTTGAACGGCGGCACATTCACGGTGGGTTCGATCATGAATACGTTCAACACCGCCTCTGTACCGGAGACCATACATTTAAACGGTGGCGTGTTGAAAGCCAATGCCAACGACACGTCTGGCACGGTATTCTTTCTGCCCGCCCTGGCGAACTTTACGGCGGATGTTGACAGTGGCGGCGCGATTGTTAATCCAAATGGACATACCATCACTATTGCGCAGCCCTTGGTGCATGGCACTGGCACGCCTGACGGTGGCCTGACGGTGAACGGCAACGGCACGCTCACCTTGTCTGGTGCGGACACCTACACCGGCGGAACAATCGACAGCAACAGCACGCTGCTGGTCAATGGTTCCATTGGCAGTGGCGCGGTGACGGTGACCAACGCGACACTCGGCGGCTCCGGCACGATTGGCGGCGCGACGACATTGCAGCCGTATTCGATCTTGTCTGCCGGCACCAATGGCATCGGCACATTGAACTTCAGCAGTTCGCTCACGTTGGATCCCGCTTCAACGAACAGTTTTGTGGTCACAACCGCTGGCGGTGCGAGCAACAAGGTTGCCGTGGTTGGCGCATTGACGGCCAACAACAGTGTTATCAAGATCACCTCCGGCACGCCGCTGCATGGCGGCACCAACACGCTGTTCACTTACGGCACATTCAGCGGGCCTTTCAATCCGGCGGTTGTATTCGATGTGGCACCGGTTCATTCTTATGCAATCGTGGATGACACTCTTGGCCACATCAATCTTCTGGTGTCAAACACCCCGCCTGTTTTTGGTGTGGCAAGCTTCACGAATTACGTCACATTGAACACGGCCTCGATCATCCAGGTGATTGGCGGCAAGTACGGGCCGACGGACGCGGACGCCGACACACTGATCATCACGGGCGTGACTGGCAACGCCAACGGGACGGTGACATTCACTGCGACAAACATCACCTATACGGCGACCAACGGGACGAGCGACAGCTTCACCGTCACAGTCAGCGACGGCAACGGTGGAACCGCCAGCCAGACGATTTATGCGGTCATCAGCGCGCCGACAGGCCAAGGCCCTAATCTGGTAAATATGAGTGTTGTTGGCGCCACGGTGTTCCTGAACTTTGCAGGCATACCCAATGACAAATACGCCTTGGAAGGGACCCCCAACCTGACCCCGCCGATCACTTGGACACCCATAGTGACAAACACGGCGGCCAGCAATGGAAGCCTGCCCTTCACGGACAGCACCTCCAGCGGATATAACTTTTACCGGACGCGGTATGTGCCCTGATAGGAAACGAAAGACCAACCTGCTAAAACTATGAAAAGAATCCTGACACTGGCGATGGCGATGGCGATGGGCGCTGCGGCATATGGGCAGCAGTATGCGTTCAACGGCACCAACTCGACGATCAACACGATACCCGACAACAATCCCAGCGGGGTGGCTAGCACGATCACGGTGCCCACGCTGGCTGCGCAGATCGCCAACGTGACGGTGTCATTGGACGTCACCGGCGGATATAACGGGGATATCTACGCGTATCTGGCTGGGCCAAATGGCGGGTTTGCTGTGCTGTTGAACCGCAGCGGCGTCAGCAGCAGCAGCGCGAATGGATACAGCGACAGCGGGTTCAACGTGACCTTTGATGATTCGGGCTCCAACCCGGACATACATTTTTATCAAAACACGGGCTATCCGAGTTCATTGAATGGGAGTGGACAGTTGACTGGGACATGGGGATCTGACGGTGAGAACCTTAATCCACAATCGTCGCCGTCGAGCTATTCTGTGGGGGCGACGGAGACGCTGGCATCATTTGACGGGATAAGCGGCAGTGACGCCGCAGGACAATGGACGTTGTTTTTGGCGGACTTGTCTGCCGGAGACCAGAGCACTCTTGTTAGTTGGAGTGTGGACATTACGACCGTGCCGGAACCCTCGTCCCTGGCGCTGGGAGCGCTGGGTCTTCTCGTGCTGGCGGGTGTCCGTAAAAAGTTTGATTTCGGGAAATCATAGCGGAATTCGTTACCCGCACGTTTTCAACAGGGTGGTTTCGTTGAGTTTATGCTGCCAGACTTTGGCTGCATTTATTGCAATTTAGACAGGGCCAATGATTCTGAATTTCTTCACAAATCGCTGCTAGTCTTTCCATCGGCGGTGCATCCAAATCCATTGTTCGGGATGACGGAGCAGCAATCGTTCGAGAGCGGCGTTGTAGGCCCGGGTATTTAGGCGGATGGCTTCACCCACATTGTCGTGCTCGATGAGCGGAAGCGGTTCCTCGAAGCGCAGGACGTGTGTGCCGTCGGGTTCACGCCAGCTTGAAGCCGGGATGACGGTTGCTCCGGTGCTCATGGCGAGCAGTGCGGGGCTTTTGAACGTGCCCGCCGGATGGCCGAAGAAATCAACCATGATGCTGTCGGATATGCCAGCGTGCTGGTCAAAGACATAGACGATAATGGCCCCTGTCTCCAGAAGGTTGAGGATGGTGTCGAGCGAGCCGCGCTTGCCGATGGTGCCGAATCCAGCCCTGCGAAACCGGCGTGTGATGAACTGGTTTAGCCATTCCGGATTGAGGGGACGTCGCACGAAATGGAGCAATCCCTTGAACCTGGGGAATTGCGCGATGCCCGTCACGGTGGCCACCTCCCAGTTGCCAAAATGTCCCGTCAAAAAAATAAGGCCTTTTCCTTTTTCGTGCGCTCGCAGGGGAGATTCAATGTTTTCAATGCGGATGCATGATTTCCTTTTTTTTGCCGACATCAGCGGCAGGCAGATGAACTCCTTGAGGAAGCGGATGTAATGCGCGTAATACGCCTGTGCGAGCCGGAGAATTTCGTCCTCCGGCAACGTTTCGCCAAAAACGCGGCGGAAATTTTCCATCACCAGCCCACGGCGATAGGGAAGCAAATGGTAGAACAACTTTCCAAACCATGGCACGTCGGTTTTGCGCATCTCGGCCATCGCAACAGCGGACGCACTCGTGTCCGTATGCGTGAGCGAAATGCGGATCGCGCCGATGCGATGCCGGTCCAGAACCGCCTGCGCCTCCGGACTTGTGACGATTTGCGGCGCGCCGTAGGCATCGCGGCGCACGCTGAAGTCCCAAGGCTCAATCAAACCCAGTGTCGTCTCACGCGGAAATAATTTGCAGCAGGCCTCCTTGGCGGCAAAACGCGCTGCCAGGCTCGCCGTGCGACCGGCGGCAGTTCCAGCGTCTGCAAGTTCCTGTTCCGAAAATAATTTCACCAGGTCTTCGGACGGAAGGCCGGCGATCAATTTTTCGACGCGGGATATTTCCACCGAGTCAATCCCGCAACGCGAATTAGGCGGTGTGTCGGGCATCACGAATTGGCGCGCACGAGCAGCGCGACGTTCATGCCTCCAAATCCGCGGCACAGGACGAGCGCGATGTCGTTGGTTGACTGTTGCGCGGTGCGGGAAACGGGAAATGGAGCGAATTCCGGATCAGCCAAATTCAGGGTGTGAATTCCGGGAACGGTTTTATGGCGCAACGCTGTCAGCGCAAACACCAGATCCAAAATCCCCGACGCGGCGATGAGATGTCCATAAGCCCATTTGAAACCTGTGACCGGCGGAATATTTTCACCGAAAACGCGGCGGATGGCTCGCGCTTCGGACGCATCGGACGCGTGCGTGCCGTTGCCATGGGCGACGATCATTCCCACTGCGCAGGGAGAAATGCCCGCATCTGCAAGTGCAAACTGGATTGCGCGGCTCAAGCCATCGCCGTCCGGGCGGATGTCGAAAGCGCCCGTTCCTTCGGTCGCGCAACCGGACCCGAGAAACTCTCCAAGGCTTGTCGCGTTGCGCGCGCGAGCATCTTCTGCTGATTCAAACACGACGGATGCCGCGCCTTCGCCGAAAACAGTGCCGCTTCGGTCGCGGTCAAACGGTCGCACGATTTCCGGCGACAACAGTCCAAGGCGGTGATAATGAAACAGCGTCTCCGGTTCAAATGGAGAATCATGCCCGACGGCGACGGCCCGGTCGGCCTCGCCCGCACGGACGGCTGCTGCTGCTTCGGCGACCGCCATCGCGCCGCCTGCGCAATGGTTTGTGATGCAGGCATTCGTGCCTTTGAAATTGTGCCGGATGCCAACGTGGCACAGCACGTTGTTTGGTAGATTTCTCAACAACCACATCGGGTTGACGGATTCGGTGAATTCCGCGCCGAATTTTTTCAGGTCGCCGCCAGCCGCCGCCATTGCCGGAAAGAAATCGTAATTGCACCCGTAATTTCCGCCGCCGGAGCCGGCGAAAACGCCGCTGCGGTCGTTGAAATGAATTGTCGCGTCCGGGTCGAGCGTTTCGCGATGGGCCGGCAGGCCGGATTGACGGATCGCCGTGTCCGCCGCGTAGAGGCCGAACAAATCGGTCTTGGAAATCATTTTGTGCAGCTTGCGGTCCTCGACAAGCGTGCGGTTGTCCACACCCGTGACCTCCGCCGCCACGCGCACCGGCCAGCGACCCGCGTCCCAACCGCTGATTTCCTTGATGGAGGATTTGCCATTAACGATGGCGTCCCAGATGGTGTCAATCTTCAAACCGGCGCCGCAAACAGCGCCGAGGCCCGTGATTAAAATTTTTCGCGGAGAGTTCATGCGTCCGGAACCTCGTCGGGGTGACGGAAGGCGAGCGAACTGTTCGAGCCGCCGAAGCCGAGTGAATTTGAGAGCGCGGCGCGGATTTTCATTGGCTGCGATTTTTCGCGCACGATGTTCACGTTGCAGTCAGGGTCAGGTAGCAAATAATTTGCATTAACCGGAGCGATTCCATCGCGGATGGCGAGCGCACACACGGCGGCCTCAACCGCGCCCGCCGCCGCTATCAAATGTCCCATGCAGCTCTTGGTCGAACTTACCGCGACGCGGTCGATGTGATTTCCCATGACGACGCGCAACGCGGCGCATTCACTTTTGTCGTTCATTAAAGTCGAAGTTCCATGGGCGTTCACATAATCCACAGATTCTGGTGAAATCCCCGCGTCGGCCAGCGCCTGTCTTATAGCCTGAATCGGGCCGTCGCCGTCCGGCGGCGAATCGGTGATGCGATAGCAGCTCAATGAATTTCCGTCGCCGGCCAGTTCGGCGTAAATGTTGGCGCCGCGTTTGCGGGCGGAATCCCAATTTTCCAAGACCAAAAATCCCGCGCCCTCGCCCATGACAAAGCCATTGCGCGTGGCGTCGAACGGGCGGCTCGCGCGTTCGGGAGCGTTGTTGTCGGTGGACAACGCACCCAACAGGCAAAATGCGGCGATGCCAATCGGGTTGAGCATGGAATCGAAACCGCCGGCCAGCATGAAATCAGCATGCCCGCGCCGCATCACCTTAAGGGCGGTGCCGAGAGCTTGTCCCCCGGAAGCGCAGGCGGTGTGAACAGCCGTGGCGTACCCGCGAATCCCAAAGTGGCGCGTGAGCAGCGCGAGGCCGGAATTGGTCTGGCTGCGGCAAAATGCAACGGGGTCGGCGGGAAAATTGTCCGCTAGAAATCCGTCCGGTTGAAACTCACCGTCCGGTGCGCAGAATTTCTGGACAACTTCCAGTTCTCGAAAATCCTGCCCCATCATTCCAGCGCCGACGCAAAACCCCCAGCGGTGGGCATCGGATAATGTCGGACGGATTCCTGCATCTGCAAGCGCTTCTTCCGCCGCAGCGAGGGCAAACCGGTTCGCACGCGTGGCGAGCTTGAGAAGTTTTGAGTTGCCGATGACGGCAGCCGCGTCAAAGTTTTTCACTGCCGCGCCGATGCGGACGGGAAAATCGCTTGCATCAAAATGACGGATCGTGTCGAGGCCGCTGCGTCCGGCTTGCAAATTCGCCCAAGTCGTGCGCGCATCGTTCCCGACCGGCGTCACCATGCCGATGCCCGTAATGGCGATTCTCCGGCGCGGCGTCATGGGCTTCCCTCCGTCTTGAGCGTTACACGCGCGCTGCCGACAAGTTTTTTTTCCTTGCGCGTTTCCACGATAATCGTTGCGGAATTTTCCATGCGGCTGGCGAGCCTTGCTTCAAGGTCCAATTTTTCGCCGGGTGGAATGAATGCGCGCAGTTTCAAATCGGAAATCGTCCGCAAATCCCAACGACCTCCACCAGGCGCGGGAATTTCAGCGGCGAACACGGCGGCAAGCTGGATGTTCAGATTCATCAGCAGCGCTCCTGGAAAAACCGGGCGGCGCGGAAAATGATCGGCGAAAAAAGGGGCGGACATGGGGATTTCCAGCGTGGCGCGAACAGACTGTCCCGGTTCGCCGCCGGTGCGCGCAAACTCGAGCGGAGGAATTCCGCCAAAACCGCCGGGTGTCGATCCGCCGTTTCGCAGCACGGCGAAATGCTGTCGCAACGTCTGCGGCTCGTCGAATTCCTCAACGGGCAACATGGGGCCGACACAATTTTGCAGGCGAATCACAGGAATTCCGTCTGCGCTCGCGATGCCGCGATAGGCAGTCGCTTCGTTGTCCACGCTTTCGAGTTCGACAGACAGGTTCAGCATTTGTCCCGGCCGGACAGGCGAGAGAAGTTCCACCAGCCCGGCAATCCCGGCGAGCGGCCTGAATTTGAAATCAACGATTGACATTGCCGCCCACGCGGCAAGTTGCCCGAGCGCTTCCGCCGCCAGCGATTGGGGAAAAGCGTCGATGTGAGGCGGGATTAGATAGCTTCCGAGAACCGAGCCGCCCGGCTGGAGCTCGGTGATGCGATTCACAAAAGTGAATGCGTTAAAATGTCCGTCCATGCCGGTCAGTCCGCTCAAGCCGGCTTTGCGCCGCCGTCCGCCGCCGTTGCGCGCTGTTGACGGATCACCATTTTGCAAAATGTCTCGGTGGTGAACAGCTTGGGAATCTCAGCCGACTTCAACGGGGTTTTGAAACGTTCCGGCGGAACTTCGCTCAAAAAGGATTTCAGCCGCGCCACGCCCGCGTCGGTCACCACCCCGCCCTTCTCGAATTCGGATTCAGAAAGCTGGCCGCGCGCTTCCTCCACGATTTTGCCGCGCGGGATTTTCACTTTGAAAGCTCGTTCGAGGCGGAAGATGATGTCGAGGAAGTCAATGGATTCCGCGCCGAGGTCGCCGATCAGCGACGCGTCGAGCTTCACCTTTTCTTTGTCGCAGCCGAGCGCGTCAGCCATCGTCTCCGCCACTTTTGGAAAAATGGTTGCGATCTCTTCTTTTGTGATGTTTTCGTTGCTCATAATTTCACTCCATCTTGAATCCGCCATCCACATGCAATATTTCGCCCGTTATGTAATCGGCGAATTTCGAACTTAAAAACCAGACTGCATTTGCGATGTCTTCCGGTTTGCCGATTCGCTTCAACAAAATCCGCGACTGAATCTGGTCACCCGCCAGCTCGCGTACGGTGCGCGACATTTCGGTCTCGATGACGCCCGGCGCTACGGCATTGACCGTGATGCCGCGCGGCGCTAGTTCGACGGCGAGCGCCTTCGTTAAGGCGTTGATCGCGCCTTTGCTCGCCGCATAATTCGTCTGGCCCCGTCCGCCCTTCTCGCCGGAGACGGAACTGATGTTCACGATTTTGCCGCGACGTTTGGAAATCATATACGGCGCGACGGCGCGCGTCATGTTGAAAGTGCCGGTCACGTTGGTGTCCAGGACGGCCTTGATGTCGTCGTCGTCGAGCATCGCCAGCAAATTATCACGGATGACGCCTGCGTTGTTGACGAGAAGGTCGATTTTCTCCGTACGATCGATGATTTTTTCCGCGAAAGCGGCACATGCGGCGGAATCGCGGGCGTCCACCTGCTCCGCGGAAATTTTTTTGCCTGGATTTGCGGCGATGACTTCATTTGCCGCCGCCGAGTTGTCTCGAAAAGTAAAAATGACTTCCATTCCCGACGCGGCAAGGATTTCGACGATGGCGCGGCCGATGCCACGGCTGCCGCCGGTGACGATGGCAATTCCGCCGGACAAACCGGAGTCAATAATTTTGGGTTCGTTCATCCTGAAATGCAGTAGCCACCGTCCACAACGAGCGTATGGCCGGTAATCATCGCTGCTTCCGGCAGGCAAAGCAAATAGACCGCGTCAGCGACCTGTTCTGTCGTAAGCGTCGGGCCGATTGGCGTGCGGCGTGCGTATTCGGCGAGCAATTGTTCCCGGTTCGGGAAAAATTTCAGCGCGTCGGTGTCAACGATTCCGGCGCTGACGATGTTGACACGTATTCTTTTTGCGTGGCCGAGCTCTTGTGCAAGCCCGCGGGCGAGCGATTCCAGCGCGGCCTTCGATGCGCCGATGAATGCGTAGTGTGGAATGGCGCGCACCGAGCCCAGGCTCGAAAGCCCAATGAGGCAGCCGCCTTCCGGCATCATCGGCACGGCGTTTTGAGCGAGCGAATTCAGCGCAAGCGCGTTGGTTTCCATGCAGCGTCGGAAATGTTTGAGCGAAAGCTCCATCGCCGGTTTGAGCACGCCGATGGCGGCGTTGCTGATGACGATGTCAACGCGATCAAATTCTTTGCGAAATTCGGCGAACGCCTCGGCTACGCTGGCGGGATCGCTTACGTCCGCCTGCGTGGCAAGCGCGCGTCGGCCCAGCGCGCGGATTGAATTGCAGACGGCCTCGGCTTCTTCATGGCTGTTGTGATAGGCGATGGCCACGTCACAGCCCGCGGTGGCGAGTTTCAACGCGACGGCGCGACCAATGCCACGCGCACCGCCCGTGACAAACGCAATTTTTCCTGAAAGTGAACCGGCCATTTTTTAATCTCCGTGGAGTTTGTGCGGTAGCGGGCAAAAAATCAATCTTTGCACGAATCAGGGTGGCTGATTTTGTGTTTCAAGCAGTAAGCTCCATTGTCCACGTATTTTTGCGCCCACCATTTCAGGCCGGCGCGCTCTTTCATGGTTAGCTTGCGAACCACTTTCGCCGGCGCGCCGAGTACTAGCGAGCCGGGCGGAATTTTCACTCCCTGCGTTACCAGCGCCTTCGCGCCGATGATGGATTGTTTGCCGATGACAGCTCCGTCCAAAATCACCGCGCCCATGCCGACAAGACATTCATCACCGATTTTGCATGCGTGGACGATCGCGCCGTGGCCAATGGTGACCCAGTTGCCAAGGAGACACGGAAAATCGTCCGCGAGGTGCAGCACGGCATTGTCCTGGATATTCGAGTGGTGGCCGACGACGATGCGGTTGATGTCGCCGCGAAGCACCGCGCCATACCACACGCTGGAATGCGCGCCGAGTGTGACATCGCCGATGACAGTGGCAGTTTTGGCGATGAAAACATTTTTACCGAGCTTCGGCGGCTGGCGGAGAAACCGATCAAGCTGCTTTGCGAGTTTGTTCACGAATGCAATTTAGCAGCGGCATAAATTGAAAGCAAATGTCGTGAGAACAGATTTAATTTTCAAATTGGTCGAACGCGCGGCGGCTGTTAAAGTCAAATCGCAGATGACGAAAGAAAAATCCAGCCGTCCCGCGCCGCGCCGGAAACTCCCGCGCTCCTTCAAGGATTTGACGCCGGCGAAGCATTTCAACCCGCGCACTTTTTTTCAGGAGCTGATCTTGAAGGGCTGGTTCACACCGCGCCACGGCCAGCCGCGCCGCCCGGTTTTCCCCAAATTGAAATACGGCGAGGTGGCCATCACATGGATCGGACACGCATCGTTTCTCATTCAGTTCACAGACCTGAACGTGCTGATCGACCCGAATTTTGCGAACTGGCTTTTCCTGTTGAAACGCCTTAAACGCGCCGGCCTGAAAATAAATGATTTACCGCCGATTGACCTCGTTCTGCTGACCCACGCTCATTTCGATCATTTTCACAAACCGACTTTGAGAAAACTGCCGAATCCGAAAATCGGCGTGATGCCGCGCGGGGTCGGCGACCTGGCGCGCAACCTTGGCTTTTCCCGCATCATTGAGCTCGAATGGTGGGAAAGCTTTTCGCAGGGCGACTGGAAGGTGACGTTCACACCAAGCAAACACTGGGGCGCACGGACATTGCGCGACAGTCATCGGGGCTATGGCGGATTCATGCTGGAACATCAGGGCCGGAAAATTTATCACGCCGGCGACAGCGCATATTTCCACGGCTTCAAGGAAATCGGCAGGAAGCTGGCACCGGAGATCGCGCTGCTGCCCATCGGCGCATACCATCCGGCGACCTTTCGCAAAGTTCACATGGGCCCGGACCAGGCGGTGCAGGCGTTCAAGGATTTGCGCGCGAAATTTTTTGTTCCAATGCACTACGGAACCTTCAAATTGTCGTTCGAGGAAATGGACGAGCCGCCGCGCTGGCTTTCTGAAATCGCGACGAGGGAAAACCTTACGGAGCAAATAAAAATCCTCGACGAGGGCGTCCCGAAGGTGTTTTGATTCCGCGCAGCATGGCCGACGACAATGACAAATCCGATTCATCAGGTCTGGAGTCGCTTCGTCGTTATGTGCCGCTCTCCATCTGGGCGGTTGTCATTCTTGTCGCCCTGGCGATTCCTTTTAAAATCATCGGCTATGGTTATCTGCCGGTTGACGATGCATTGCGCCATGCCGCGAAGGCGGTGAGCGGAAAGTCCTGGTCGCAAATTCTCGTGCTCAATGATGTCTACAAAATTGATCACGAGTTCGGCTGGAATCTGTTATTGGAGAAAATACATCTATGGACAAACTGTGACGCCGAGAAACTGGTTCTGTTTTCTGTTGTGGGACTGTTCCTTCTCATCAGCTGGTCGGCAATGGCTTGCCTGAAACGACCGGAAGCGTGGCTGGCAATGCTGGCTTTGGTTTCAATGGCGTCGGGTCTCTTGTCGCGGCTGTGTCTGGGTCGCCCGTTTTTATTGAGCATGGCGGTGCTCATGGTCATTCTTTTGATGTGGCAACGCCACGGCCAGTCGCCGCCGAAATGGCGGGCGGTTTTGTGGATGACATCGTTGATCACCCTGGCGGTATTTTTTCACGGGGTCTGGTATCTTTGGGCGCTGCCGGTCGCGGCGTTTTTCATCGCGCAACAATTCCGCTGGTGCTTCATGCTTGCGTTGAGCTGGATGCTGGCGACGGTTTTGGGTGCGGCGCTTACCGGCCATCCGGTGGAATATATTTGTGAGGCATTGCAGGTGGCGTTGCGCGCCATGGGAATGCATGAGACGCAATCTACGCTGGTCACGGAATTGCGACCTTCCGGCGGTGACGTTTTCATGGTCCTTCTGCTCGGCGGAATGATTGTCTTGCGGCAGTTGGCAAAGTTTGAAGCAACGCCGTTGCACCGCAATCCCGCGTTGTGGCTCGCCGTTTTGGGCTGGGTGATGGGCTGCGAGACGGATCGTTTTTGGGATGATTGGGGCGCGCCGGCGCTGATGGTTTTGTTGGCGTGCGACTTGCAGTCGTTTTTTGAAATGCGTTTCGCTCCCGATTCCCTCAAACGCTTCGGTCTGGTTTGCGGCCTGGCGTTGACGGCGTATGTTGTCACCACCAATGACGTGAACAGCCGCTGGTCTTCGACGTTGAAGACACAATATCTTTCGGTGGCGGAGCATCCCGAACTTGAAGGCTGGATGCCGGACAAGGGTGGAATTTTTTATTCGGCGGACATGACTCTTTTCTACCAGACCTTTTACAAGAATCCAGACGGTGACTGGCGTTATATTCTCGGTTTTGAATCCACTTTCATGCCCATGGAAGATTTCAATGTCTATCACAGCGTGATGTGGAATAACGGAGACGGGAAAGCTTACGCGCCATGGGTTAGAAAAATGCGTCCGCAAGACCGTCTTGTCGTCCGCGGTGTTGGAACCGGGCAGCCCGACATTCCGGGCCTTGACTGGTATTACGGCGTCAGCGGCGTCTGGCTCGGACGCGTGCCGCAAACGAACTCGTCGCTTGCGCTGAAAATTCCCGCGGCATCAGCGGTGACAAATTCTCCGGCTTCAACGAAATGACATCTCGTCAAATTTTTTGGCGAGTGCGAAATCTTTGTCCGTCAGTCCGTCCGCGTCGTGCGTCGTAAGCGCGAGCGTCACCTTGTTCCAGCGGATGTCTATGTCGGGATGATGCCATTCCTCTTCGGCCAGCTGGGCGGCGGCATCCACGAATTTCATCGCAGCGGGAAAATCCTTGAATTGAAACGTGCGGGAAATCACGTCGGCCTTTCTCTGCCAGTTCGGAACGGATCTGAGTGCCAGGAAAATTTTTGTCTCGTCCATTTTCAACTGTGGTGGCGTGGCGGAATTTTCCAGCGAACGCAACCGGCCCGACGAGGATTCTCGCAACAAGCTGAAACTCGTCACCGCCGACCAGAGCCACGAGACGGCAAACAAGTTTCCGCCCGCCGCAAGCATTTTCATGCCGGGCAAATGCGGCGTATCTTCATCGAACATCATGCCGTAATACGGAATCATTTCCTTGAAAAACCACACTATGACGAACGTGAAACCTGCGACAGAAAAGAGAAGTTGTCCGGTTCCAGCAACCCAACGACCGCACAAAAGCGAGCCGAGACCTGGCGTGGCCAGCAGGTTGAGCATCGCGGCATTTTTGGCCTTCGAGCGGCTAACGGGTTTGCGATTCACCGAAAATTGTTTCATACGCAAACATCAGCGCAGCGGTGCCGATGGGAATCGTGAACAGCAGACCGATGCAACACGCGCAAAATCCCGCCAGGTTCAATAACCCGACGACGACGACAAAGCCAAGCAGAAGCCACCAGTGCTGGTGTGCTTTTTTCCAACTCGCTTTCATCGCCGGCCAGAATTTCAACTGCTTGTCAATAATGAGCGGCAGAGTGAACATCCAGTTCACTCCCAGATAAGTCGCCGGAATCATGCAAACCAGCAGAACGGGCAGCGTGCTGAAAATTGCCGCCCACAGTTCCGGGAGGATGCCTTGCATGTCTGCGGGCGTGGACGCGTGACGCATTTGTTCCAGCAGCGGCTCAACTTTTGCGGCTTGGGTCAGATTGTAGGGAATCATGCAAAGCCCAACAAAAAAACCAACAGCGAAATTGCCAAGGAAAAGCTGCGAAAACAATTTTTTGAAACCGATGAAGATGTCCCCCACATCCGCCGGAAGCCCGCGCATCTTTTGAATAAAAATGTAATAAAGGCCGCCGAACAAGGGCCCCATGACGACGGCAACCCCGGCTTGAAGCGCGATATTGAAGAATTGCCGCAATATTGGCGAGGTGAGAACTATCTTGGGAGCCAACACCATCAAAACGGCATTGATTATTGAAACTCCAACCGCTGCAAGCAGTATTGCAACAATAAACGCACCGAACAATGTTCCCATGTTTTCCTTGAACAATTTCCAGCCGCAGCTGAAGCAGTCGCCAATGTCCAGTTCGTAATCGCGTTCCAGCCAGTCGGCAGAAATGGCAAGAGATGGCGGTGAGTCCGGCGCGGCGGCTTGTGGCGCAAACGCGTCTGACAATTCAGGAAAAGTCGCGAGCGGTCGAAACTCCGCGTCGCTGTCCGCTTTTGCGAGCGATTGCGCGTTAAGTCGTCCCTCGGAAATCCATTTGCGCAAATCGTCGCCCGTGATCGGGCCATATTGCTTGCCGTCGCCGCCGATGATGGTGTAGTTCGCCATAATTTTCCCCCGCGTTTGGAGACTTTTAATTCATTAAACACGAACCCGCAAGTTTCGTTTCACTAATTATTCCGCACAAATAATTTCCCCGGCAATTGTTTCACGGCGCGTTTCATTTCAAGGCTCAAAAGCGATACGGAAACCGACGAACTCGGCAGTCCGCTTTTGCGGATGACTTCATCAATTCCCAGCTCATCGTCTGTTTTAAGCACATCGAACACTTTTTGTTCGTTCTCGGACAATTCCAGCGCAGGCAAAACCCCCGATTCCCCCGGCGACGGCGGACGGTTGCTGGTTGGGAACAAATACTCAAACTCGCTCAAAATGTCTTCGGCGCCTTCGCACAGTTTCGCGCCCTTTTTAATCAAATCGTGGCAGCCCTTGCTGCGCGGCGAATCAATCCGCCCCGGCACGGCAAAGATCTGCCGGCCTGCTTCAACCGCCATGTTCGCCGTGATGAGCGCGCCGCTTGTTGCATTTGCCTCCACAACGACCGTGCCAAGTGTCATGCCCGCGACGATGCGATTGCGAATCGGGAAAGTTTGCTTGTCCGCCGGCCGGTTGAACGGAAACTGCGTGATGACCGCGCCATTCGCCGAAATGCGTTCATACAGTTCCGCATTCTCCGGGGGGAAGACTAAATTTATTCCAGTTCCCAGGACGCATATCGTCCGTCCTTTTGCGCTCAACGCGCCCTGATGCGCCGCCGTGTCAATGCCGCGCGCGCCGCCGCTCACCACTGTCACGCCGACGTAGGCGAGCTGATACGCCAGCTTGCGCGCGGTCTCGATGCCGTAATGGGTCGTCTGCCGCGAGCCGACCATCGCCACGGCGTTCTTGTCCTTCGCAGTCAATTCGCCTTTGACGTAAAGCACGAGCGGAGGATCGTAAATCTCGCGGAGCAGCGCGGGATAATTTTCATCGGACGAAATCAAAACGTGGCAGCCGAAGTCCGCGATGCGTTTCAATTCGCCGACGAGGTGAACGGATTTTTCCCAACTGGAAATTGCCTCGGCGGTTTCCTCGCCGATGTTGCGGACGCGGAGCAGATCGGATTTGGAGGCGGCGAGGATTTTTGGCGCGTTGCCGAAATGTTCGAGCAGGAGCCGCGCGCGCACCGGCCCGACGTGATCGATCATGTTTAACGCTATGAATGCTTCGCGGGAGTCCATACGGTTTGACAACGTGATAACGATTGGCGGACGCGGCGGCAAGAATTGTTTCTAAAAAAGCAGCCGCGGATTGCCTGCGCGAACATTTTCTGTTACTGAATCCGCGTGCCCGACCCAAGCCTGCTCATCCTGATTCCGGCTTACAACGAAGAAGCGCGCATCGAACCGGTGCTGCGTGAATACGCGCAATTTTTCGGGACACACTATTCCGGTAAGTTCCAGATCATCGTCGTCCTCAATGGCTGCAGGGATAACACACTCGGCGTCGTCCAAAAAGTCTCGGTGGAATATCCTGTCGTCCGCTCCATGGAATTCAAGGATCCTATCGGCAAAGGCGGCGCGCTGATAGAAGGACTCAAGCTCGCCGCGCTCGGTGATTACATCGGCTACGCGGACGCGGATGGCGCGACCTCGCCGCCGGCGTTTCTGGAATTGACGAAGCACATCGGCGAGGCGGATTGCGTGGTCGGCTCGCGCTGGCTGCCGGAATCGGTCATGCATCAGGAACAGCCCACGTTGCGGCGCGTTGCGAGCCGGACGTTTCACCTGATTGTACAAGTGCTTTTCTGGATGAACATCAAGGACACGCAATGCCCTTGCAAATTGATGCGATGCTCTGCCGTGGAGAAAATCCACTCGACGCTGTGTATTGCAGACCTTGCGTTTGACGTGAATTTGCTGGTCTCGCTCAAGCGCGCCGGATTTTGCGTGCTCGAAGTGCCGATCGAATGGACCGACAAGGTTGGTTCCAAGGTGACGACTTCGTTGTTCCGTCAATCATCGGCGATGTTTTTGTCCGTGGTACGCGTGCGGCTGATTTATTCGCCGTTCTATAAATTATTGCGCCCGCTGCGTCCGCTTGAGGCGTGGATTTACAAAAAATTACGCGCACCAAAGCCATTGTCCACACCACAAGTCCAAAGTCCAAAGCCGGGGGAATCGGCGGCTTCAGGAAATTAGGCTTTGGGCTTCGGACTTCCAAAACTGAACCACGCGCAAATCACGAGAAGCAGCAGATTGAACGCACCAAGCGTTTGCAGCGCCACTTCCATGTGGTGAAACCGGTTCAACATGAACGGCAGCGTGAATCCATAAGCCAGTGCCAGAAGCACCATCAACGGCACGACTTTGAAACGCGCCCGGGCCATCAGATCGTTCACCAGCACATTCGCCAGCGCGAGCGGCACCATCGAGAAGGCATACCATGGCAGAAGTTTTGTCGTCGTCGCGACGTAGGCAGGCGTGTAGACGAGCTTCACCACGATTGGCCCGACGATGCACAATCCTGCCGCGCCACAAATCGTGAGGACCGCCGTGCCGAGCAAAACAATTCCAAGCAGGTTGCTTTTTTCCGACTTCGCGCTCGCATGGACAATTTTCGGAAACATCACCGCCGCCAGCGGCAGCACCAGCCACAGCAATCCGCGCGACAAAGTTCCCGCCGCGCCGTAGGATGCCATTTCATCGCCGGAAAAATACGCCTTCGCAAACATCGTGTCCGTAGTGAACAAAACCTGGCACGCAGCGAAACCAATCATCAATGGCGCAACTTGTTTGAACAGGCTGCGTCCGTCAAACGGCTCAGGCTTCACCCGCCACAAATCCCGCGAACGCCAGATGGCGATGCCGGCCCACGCGCCGATGCCGGCGAATGCGCCCGCGATCATCCCAGTCGCGCCGCCGTGAAACGCCAGCACGATCAACGCCGCCACAGCGAGACGTCCGAATCCGCTGACGATGGCCGACCAGCCCAGCCAGAAAAAATCCTGCCGCCCTTGCAGCACGCCGGAGAACATCGGCATCCACAGATTCATCAGCACCACCGCCAGCGTCACCCACAAAACCTCAAGGCCGTTGAGATGCCATCGTTCCGCAATTTGATTTTGAAAACATAAAACGATCAGTGACGACACGGCCCACAAAATCAGCGTCCACAGCCAGCCCAGCCGGATCATCCCGGCAAGTTGCCGCAAGCGGTTTGTCACCAGTCCGTCCGCCGTCAGCTTTGCAAACACCATTTGCAGCGGCATGACCGGGATGCACGCCGTCACCATCAGCATCGTCACAAAAATGCTGTATTCGGATTCGGATATGTCCTTTGCCAGAAAATGGACGGCATACGACATGATTCCCGCGATGATAGTCGCAATCATCAGCCAGCCGCTCTGGCGGAAAAACGCCGCGTGCGGCTTGT
>Ga0302194_10000761_pt1 | contig 20601 bp, 21 predicted proteins | sample II_Bog_N1_1_FD_200227 | JGI IMG/M metagenome (GOLD analysis project Ga0302194, IMG submission 200227) | Peat permafrost microbial communities from Stordalen Mire near Abisko, Sweden - II_Bog_N1_1 | ecosystem: Environmental > Terrestrial > Soil > Wetlands > Peat | place: Sweden: Abisko...
TATAGAGATCTAATAATTCTTGCATATAGCAAAACTAGTATGTTGTCAAAGAACTAATTTATTATTTTTAAATACTTGCTAAAAACCATTTGTTAAGTTTGCGTAACATCAGTGATTTAATTTACAAGATTGTTAATTTATGAATTACAGTATTTCAACCATATCGTCGTTACTACATGCCGAAGTAAATGGCAACCTAAGTTCAGATCCAGTTATTAAAGATTTGCTGATTGACAGCCGTAAGCTTGGAAACCCTGTTACCTGTTTGTTTTTTGCTATTAAAGGTGAAAGACATGACGGGCATACTTACATCAACGATTTGTATCAAAAGGGAGTTCGCAATTTTGTTGTTTCGCAATTACCATTAAATCATACTCAGCTTACAGATGCTTGTTTTATTTTGGTGCATGATACGCTGCAAGCATTGCAATTATTATGTTCTCAGCATCGCGGGCAATTTGCTATACCTATACTTGGTATTACCGGAAGCAATGGAAAAACGATTGTTAAAGAATGGTTGTATCAATTATTGCGCGAAGACAAAAATATTGTACGCAGCCCTAAAAGTTTTAATTCCCAAGTAGGAGTGCCGCTTTCAGTTTGGCAACTTTCGGAGGAACACACCTTCGGGATTTTTGAAGCGGGAATATCAAAACTACATGAGATGGAGTTGCTTGAAAAAATTATTCAACCGACGCTGGGGCTTATTACCAATATTGGCAAAGCACACGATGAAAATTTTGAAGACCAAAAAGAAAAGGTAGAAGAAAAGTTAAAACTTTTTATCAATGCAGAAACAATAATTTATTGTAAAGATTACTTGTTGGTTCACAATGAAATTTCGGGCAATGAAGCTTTTTTGAAAACAAAAATATTTACCTGGTCAAAAAAAACAAAAGCAGATTTGCTCATTGGCAGAATAACTAAAACAACTGTTGATACGGAGATACAGGGCGTTTTTAAAAACGATTTTATAAGTATAAAAATTCCTTTTACAGATGAGGCAAGTATCGAAAACGCTATTCATTGCTGGGCCTTAATGTTGTATTTGGGGTATGAAAAAAACACCATTTCTCAACGAATGCTGCTGCTAAGCCCAATTGCCATGCGTTTGGAGTTGAAAGAAGGAATTAACAATTGTTCAATCATTAACGACAGTTATAATTCTGACATTGGCTCGTTAGCCATTGCACTCGATTTTTTAAATCAACAAAAACAGCATCCGAAAAAAACATTGGTGCTTTCCGACATTTTGCAAAGCGGACAAAACAATGAAACACTTTACAAGGAGGTAGCCGACTTAATTCATAAAAAAGGAATATCCCGCCTGATAGGCATTGGAAAAGGAATATCAAGTGAATCCCATCAGTTTAATGTCGAAAAAAGTTTTTATAACTCAACTGCTGATTTTTTAAAGCAGTTTAACACTTCACTATTTCGTGATGAAACTGTTTTGCTGAAAGGTGCACGTTCATTTGGTTTTGAAGCTATCAGTAAAGTCATTCAACAAAAAGCACATCAAACGGTTTTAGAAATTAACCTTAATGCTCTGGTGCACAATTTGAATTATTATCGTTCCAAATTAAAGCCGGAAACACAGGTAATGGCAATGGTTAAAGCCTTTTCTTATGGTAGCGGAAGTTTTGAAATAGCGAATATATTGCAATTTCACCGCATCAATTATCTGGCAGTGGCGTACGCCGATGAAGGAATTGAACTTCGAAAAGCCGGAATTACCGTGCCTATAATGGTTATGAATCCTGAAGAAGATAGCTATGAAGGAATGATAAATTACAATCTGGAACCGGAAATATTCAGTTTCAGGGTGCTGAATTTGTTTGAAGAAGCTATTAAAAGAAGCATTACAGACAACACTCAAACATTACCCATTCATATTAAACTTGACACAGGAATGCACCGTTTGGGCTTTGAAGCAGCCGATATGAACGAACTAATTGTTAGAATTAAAAACAATAAACATCTTCGCATTAAGTCTGTTTTTTCGCATCTGGTGGGCAGTGATGATGCGCAACATGCCGATTTTACACGACAACAGATTAAATATTTTACCAGCATGAGTGAACAACTCATATCACATTTTAATTATCCTGTTTTAAAGCACATTTTAAATTCGGCGGGCATTACCAATTATCCTGATGCACAATTTGATGCCGTTCGTTTGGGGATTGGCTTATACGGAATAGGAGCTAACGAGATAGAACAAAAACAACTGCAAAATGTGAGCACTTTAAAAACCTGCATCTCACAAATAAAAAATATTTCTGCCAACGAAACTATTGGTTATAGCAGAAAAGGAATTGCCCATAAAGACATACAAATAGCAACTGTGCCTATAGGTTATGCTGATGGATTAAGCCGAAAGTTGAGCAACGGACAAGGTAAAATGATTGTGAAAGGAAAAGTAGCACCCATCATTGGCAATGTATGTATGGATATGTGTATGATTGACATTACTGACATCAACGCTAACGAAAATGACGAGGTAATTGTGTTTGGTGAAGCATACCCGATAACTGAAGTTGCAAAAGATGTGGAGACTATCCCTTACGAAATACTTACCAATGTTTCAAGACGAGTGAAACGCGTGTATTATCAGGAGTGATAATACACTAAAAACAGAAATATTTAAAATTGATAAATGAAAAACTGTTAGGTAGTGTTTCTAGGACATAACATTAAAGTTTTTTAAAATGTTTTTTTGCTGTAGAATAGTTGTAATTTTATGCTCTCTAATATAAAGATGAGATAGGTTGGACATTTATAGCTGTATGTTTCCCGCTTATTTAATCAAAAGTTACACAATTAAAATTACGATGAAGCGAATAGTAGATTACAGAAAGTTATTTAACATTACTCAAGAAACTGATCTTGCGCAGTTAAAAGTCATATATAGAAATTTAATGAAGGAATGGCATCCTGATAAGTTTACGGATAATGATGTACAGAAGGCGGAGGCAGAAGCCAAGAGCAAAGTCATTATTGAGGCATATCATTTTTTAGTGAGTATATCTCCTGAAACACATGCATCAAATTTGGATGAATATGCCGAAACCATTGGGACTTCAGGGATTAACGATTTTTTGTATAAAGGACAAACATTAAAAGTTACGTTTAATAATGGGAGCGTATATGAATACTTGGGTGTTCCTAAAAACATTTATATAAAATTGATAAATTCTTCTACTCAGGCACGATTTGCCAGAAGACATATTTTTGATTCGTTTGTTTACCGCAATGTCGGCAAACAAAATATAGCTGTATAATTGTTTTGTAACTTCATGCTTGAAACACGTCCAAAAATGAAAAAAACGTTAACAATTTTGGCAATATCATCGGTGCTGTTTTTTGTTGCTTGTGGCAGCACGCACTCAAACGGATTGCAAAGAAAACACTGCTCAAAGCCTCCGTTTCAGAATTAAAAAAATAACTTTTTTGGTGACTTTTAAGTCTGAGTTCATTGTTGTTAACTATTTTACGAGATGAATGAGCACCGTTCAGAAAAGTATAATAAAACTTGTTACTTTATAAGTTTATAATGGGCCGATAAATTTGCAGTTGCTTTTCAAGTAATTTTATGTATATCTTTGTAACGCAATGAAAAAGATATTAATAGGCTTCTTACTTTTAGTTTACACTACTTTTGCAAGTGGAATTAACGTGCAGTTGCATTACTGTCAGGGAAAATTAAAATCCATTTCCTTCTTTGCAAAAGAAAGTAATTGCTGTACACCAAAAAATAAGAAAAATAACTGTTGCGATAATAAAACAAATTTTTTCAAAGTAAACGACAAACATAGCTCCAACGCTTCTCTTATAGTTGTTCCGTGTAAAGGAAAAATATCACACGAAATTTTTAGCTCACAAAATTTTCAATTATACACTTCCATTCAAAGTACTTGTATAACTGCTTATCACGCACCACCTGTCATTTATGACAATCCTCTTTACCTTAAAAACAGGGTACTTATTATCTAAATTTTATTAGTCTGCGTTTTCCCTTTCTGTTAGGTCAGTTGCGGGAATTATCATGTTTGCGCTAATCTGCAACTACTATTTTCATTCAATAATTTTTTAACCTTTTAAATTTCCACAAAATGAAAACAACTAAATTTTTCATTCTTGCTTTAACGGCAATTGTAATCATATCGTGCACCACAAAAAAAACAGAAACAGAAAACGCTTCTGCAACAACTACCGAAGTTTCAAATGGATTAGTTACCTCAACATTTAAAATATGGGGTAATTGTGAAATGTGTAAAGAAACCATTGAAGGTTCTTTAAAAGTGGCAGGCATTTCAAAAGCCGATTGGAATGTAGATTCAAAGATTATGACTGTTGCTTATGATAGCAGCAAAATAACATTGGATCAAATTCAAAAAAATATTGCTGCTGTAGGTTACGATACAGAAAAATACAAGGGTGATGACCAAGCCTATCATGAATTGGCGGAATGCTGTCAATATGAAAGGAAATAAAAGGAAGGTTAATTATTAATTATTACCTATATCCAAACACTCCCCTCTCCGGCCTGCCCTGAGCTTGTCGAAGGGGAGAGGGGTCGGGGGTGAGGCTTAATAATAAATCATGATAGAAAAAATAATAGCACTCTCTCTTCGCAACCGATGGTTGGTATTAGTTATGGCAGTTGTATTATTTTCTTTCGGAATTTATTCCGTACAAAATAATCCGGTTGATGCAATTCCCGATTTGTCGGAAAACCAAGTCATCGTTTTTACGGAATGGATGGGCAGAGGACCGCAAATCATCGAAGATCAGGTAACCTATCCCTTGGTTTCAAATCTTCAGGGCATTCCTAAAGTGAAGAACATTCGTGGTACTTCCATGTTCGGGATGAGCTTTGTGTACCTCATTTTTGAAGACGATGCAGATATTTATTGGGCTCGCTCAAGAGTATTGGAACGTTTGAATTATGCACAACGTTTATTACCACAAGGCATCACTCCCACACTTGGTCCCGACGGAACAGGCGTGGGACATGTGCTTTGGTACACCGTAAATGCAAAAGGATTGGATTTAGGCGAACAACGTGCTTTGCAGGATTGGTATGTGAAATTTGCTTTACAAACAGTTCCCGGTGTTAGCGAAGTGGCTTCTTTCGGTGGTTTTGAAAAGCAATACCAAATAACCATTGATCCTAATAAACTTAATTATTACAAGATACCCTTAGCAGATGTATTAAAAACAGTACGCTCCAACAACAATGATGTAGGCGGACGAAAATTTGAGATGAATGATGTGAGTTATGTTGTTCGTGGATTAGGATACATTAAGAACATCGGCGAAATAGAAAATATGCCCATAAAAACAAACGCCACCATTCCAATAAGAATTAAAGATGTGGCTGATGTGCAAATGGGTGGTGATTTGCGATTGGGAATTTTTGACCAGAATGGAGAAGGCGAAGTAGTGGGCGGAATCATTGTGATGCGCTACGGAGAAAATGCAGATAAAGTAATTACTGCCGTGAAAGAAAAAATAAAAGAAGTAGAAAAAGGATTACCTGAAGGTGTAACACTAAAAATTGCTTATGATAGAAGTACGCTTATTGAAGAAGCTATAAAATCAGTGAAGCACACCTTGTTTGAAGAAATGATTATGGTATCCTTTGTTGTACTTATTTTTCTTTTTCACTGGCGAAGTGCACTTAGCATCATCATTCAAATTCCGATAACTATTGCGTCCAGTTTTATATTGCTCAATGCGTTTGGATTTTCTTCTAACATCATGTCGCTAACGGGCGTTGCGCTTGCTATCGGAGTAATTGTAGATAACGGAATTATAATGGTTGAAAATTCCTACAGGAATCTTTCGGAGCATCAAAACAAAACTAAAAATGACTGAGGAAGACCGTATAAAAATTATCGAACAATCCTGCAAGCAAGTATCACGTGGAGTATTTTATTCTACCATTATTATCATTGCCTCTTTTTTGCCGGTATTCCTGCTCACCGGGCAGGAAGGAAAATTGTTCCATCCTCTGGCGTGGACTAAAACATTTATCCTTGCTATTGATGCATTACTTGTAATAACGCTTGCTCCGGTATTGATTTCATTTTTTATGAAAGGAAATTTTAAATCCGAAAGCAGTAATCCTGTTACAAGAACATTGGAAAAAATTTATACTCCAATGATAAAATGGTGTATGAAATGGAGGAAAACAACCATAGGGATAAACATTGCAGCACTGCTTATCAGCATTCCTTTAATAATGAAAACCGGAACAGAATTTATGCCTCCGCTGGATGAAGGTTCCATATTGTTCATGCCTGTTACTTTACCGGACGCTTCTAATTCGGAAATAAAACGACTATTACAAGTGCAGGATAAAATTATCAAATCCACACCGGAAGTGAAAAATGTATTGGGAAAAGCAGGACGAGCAAATACCGCTACTGATAATTCCCCTATCAGCATGATAGAAACCATTATTATGTTGAAACCAAAAGCTGAATGGAGAACAGGTTTTACCAAAGATGACATCATCAATGAGCTGAATGCAAAACTTCAAATACCCGGAGTTACCAATGGCTGGACGCAGCCAATTATCAATCGTATCAACATGCTCACTACCGGAATACGCACAGATGTCGGCGTTAAAGTGTACGGACAAAATTTGGATTCCATACAAATATTGGCACAAAAAATTAAGAGTGCCTTGAGTGGTATTGATGGGGTAAAAGACTTATATGTTGAACCAATCACGGGAGGAAAATATCTGGACATCGTCATTAAAAAAGAAGAACTGGGCAGATACGGATTAAGTGTAGATGACGTGAATATGATTGTGGAATCTGCATTGGGTGGTACGCGGCTAACTACTACTGTAGAAGGTCGGCGGCGATTCAGCGTAAATGCACGATTTGCTCAGGACTTTAGAAACAGCATCGAAAAGATAAAACGCCTGCAAGTGCAAACGATGGACTACGGACCCATTCCATTATTTGCGGTGGCAGATGTTAAAATTACCAACGGTCCGCCAATGATTAATTCCGAAAACGCATTACTAAGAGGAACGGTATTGTTTAATGTACGTGAAAGAGATTTGGGCAGCACTGTAAATGAAACACAAACCCGTCTTAATGAAATGATAAAAAAAATGCCTAAGGGCTATTTTATTGAATGGAGCGGACAATGGGAAAATCAGATTCATGCTAACAAAACGTTAAAAATTATTATGCCGGTAGTACTACTCATTATTTTCTTCTGTTTGTATTTTGCTTTTAAATCTTTGCGTGAAGCATTTTACAGTCTAATCACCATTCCCTTTGCCTTAATTGGCGGGGTGTATATGGTATATTTTTATGGAGCTAATCTTTCGGTTGCAGTTGCCGTAGGTTTTATTGCATTGTTTGGCGTAGCAGTAGAAACAGGCATTGTAATGGTCATTTACCTGAACGATGCCATGAAACAATTAACAATTGTTAAAGGTAATTCAGCAGAAACCATCACAAAAGCAGACTTACAAGAATATGTAATTAACGGAGCCGCAAAACGATTGCGCCCCAAATTAATGACGGTATCGGTGGCGTTGTTCGGATTGATTCCCGTTTTGTGGTCATCCGGTGTGGGAAGTGATGTGATGATTCCTATTGTATTGCCTATGATTGGCGGAGTGTTTACTTCTTCCACTCATATATTACTTGTTACACCATTGATATTTTTAATGGTAAAAGAATATGAACTTAAAAAACATGGAAAAATTGAAATCTCTGAAACGCAACACTAAAGCGGCGAGTCAAAGCCTCACCCCCAGCCCCTCTCCCCTTCGACAAGCTCAGGGCAAGCCAGAGAGGGGAGTGTTGAACGCTACTATATTTATGATTAGTAGTATCCTGTTTTTAAGTTTGTCCGTAATTGTCAATGCACAAGTGCTTCCATTGGACAGCATCCTTAATACGATAGAAAAAAACAATTCCGAACTTAAAGTATATGATGCAAAAGCAAATGCTTACGATACCTATGCTACAGGTGCAAAGGCACTTGATGCACCGCAAGTAGGAGCAGGTTTTTTTATGACACCTTACAATACACAAATGTGGAATGCAGATCCTTCTATGTACAGCAGAGGAATGGGTTCATTCATGCTATCGGCGCAGCAAATGTTTATGTCTCCTCAAAAATTAAATGCAAGTGAAAAATACATGAAAAGTATGTCGGGTGTGGAAAATGAAATGAAAAACGCTACACGCAATCAACTCTTTTCTATGGCTAAAATGAATTACTATGAGTGGATTTTGCTAAAAAGAAAACTGCATATTTTAAAGGAAAGCGAAGAGGTATTGAATTACCTGATCAAATCAACAGAACTAAGATACACCTACGGAATGGATAAGCTAAACGCCTATTACAAGGCAAAAGGTATGTTGGGCGATATTCAAAATGTGATGGTAATGACAGAACAGGAAATAAATGAACAAAGAGTATCATTGAATGGATTGATGAATAGAAATAAAAATATGTTGTTTGATGTGGATACCTCCATGACCTTTAAAAATTACGAAACTACACTTATTGATAGCTCTGCAATTGTTGATGCCAGAAGTGATTTTAAAGTGTTAAAGCAAAATGAAAATGTATTACGTTCCAAACAAACCTACGAACAAACTAAATCATTACCCAACTTCGGTATTAAGTACGATCACATGCTGGCGTTCGGAACGCAGCCTCAGCTGTTCAGTTTAATGGCGATGGTAAGTATTCCCATTGCGCCCTGGTCATCAAAAATGTATAAGTCAACCGTAGCAGGACTTAACTATGAAATTGAAGCATTGCAGGCACAGCAACAGGGTTTTGTAAATAATGTAAGCGGTACACTCGAAAACTTGAAAATTAAAATTAAAAGCAAAAAGCTGCAAATTGAAATATCCGATAAAACAATTATTCCTGCCATGCGCAGAAATTATGAAACCGCATTGCTGGCGTATGAACAAAACACCGAACAGCTTTTTATGGTATTAGATGCGTGGCAAAACTTAAAGCTGACGGAGCTTTCACAAATTGACCAACTGATAGAGTTGACTACTTTGCAAGTTCAATATGAAAATCAATTGGAGATAAAATGAGCGTTAGAAAAATAATAGTACTGCTATTCATTTTCATTATCACATCCTGTGGTAATGATAAATCATCTGATAATGTGGATGAGAGGGAACACATACATCAAGGAAAAAAAACATACACTTGTCCAATGCACCCTGAAATAATACGAGATGCCCCCGGCACTTGCCCCATCTGCGGAATGGACTTGGTAGAGAAAATTACGGAAGGCATTGCAAATACAAAAGATTCGCTTAATTTTTTATTAAAACCAACCAAGGAATACGCTTTGAGCCAAATAAAATCAATACATCCAACAGTTAAAAAATTACAATTGAAAGTTGATGTGCCGGGAAAAATAATGTTTGACCCGAAGGAAGTTTCTGTTATTGCTGCACGAGTGTCCGGACGGATAGAAAAACTGTATACAAAGCAGAATTTTCAGTTAATAGAACGGCAACAAAAATTAATGGACATCTACAGCAAAGAGCTCGTTACAGAACAAGAAAATTATATTTATTTGTTGAACAAAGATGCCGCTAACACAACACTAATTAAAGCTGCGGAAAACAGATTGTTATTACAGGGATTGACTGCTGACCAAATAGATGAGTTGAACAAAACAAAAAAATCGTTACAATCAATTACGCTCTACAGTCCTTATTCGGGGCATTTACATGAAATGAATGCTTCTTCATTTGCCGGAGAGATGAAAAGCGATAATGAAAACAAAAACTCTTTAATTGAAGAAGGCATGTATGTTCAAAAAGGGCAAACACTTTTTAATATTTACAATACAAAAAAAGTATGGGCAGTTTTATCTGTTTACGCTAACCAAATTCCACTGATTAAAAAAGGGCAAAACGTAACGTTAACAATAAATGGAGAAAAAATAGCAGATAATAATTTAACGGTTGACTTTATTGAACCTGAAATAAGAGCAGGACAAAATACGAGTAGCATTCGTGTATCCGTTCCAAATACCAATCATACAATTAAAATTGGTTCCAATGTAATAGCGTCAATTGATGCAGGCAGTAAAAACGGGTTATTCATCCCTTCTTCTGCCGCAATGCATTTAGGCAATAACACAGTAGTTTTTATAAAAGAGCATGAATTATTCAAAGCCCAATTAATTGAAACAGGAATTGAATCAAACGGATGGATTGAAATAATTTCAGGATTACATGATACAGACATCATTGCCGAAAATGCACAACTATTAATGGATAGCGAGAGTTTTATAAAATTGCAAACAGAATAAGATGAAAATAATAATCGCCATCTTTAAGCCGTTCAGCACTCCCCTCTCCCTTGGAGAGGGGTTAGGGGTGAGGCTTTTTATTCTTCTTTTATTAGCATCCTGCCAGCAAAACCAACAAAAAGCGGACGACGATATATATTACACTTGTTCTATGGATCCTCAGGTAATAGAATTAAAGCCGGGTAATTGTCCTGTTTGTAAAATGCCTTTAACTCCGGTTAAAAAGCATCACAAGCATAACACCGGCGATTTGCAACTGAGTGATCAGCAAGTGCAATTAGGAAATATTACAACCGCTAGAGCAAAAGAACAAGATATAGGCGATGAACTATTGTTGACGGGAGTTTTAACCGTTGATCAAAACAAAATTACATCCATTAGTTCCCGTGTATCCGGAAGAGTGGAAAAACTTTATTTTAAAAATATAGGAGATGAAATAAATAAGGGACAACCTATTTATGAAATTTATAGTGAAGACCTTAACCTTGCTGCAAGAGAATTAAAACTGGCATTGGATAAAAAGAAATCGTTGAACTCTGCCGTTGTTGACATTGACAAAATAATTAATAGTGCAAAAAACAAACTTGCATTGTATGGATTAAACGAAAAACAAATCAATCAAATTGCCAACGATAAAATCAATTCAAATGTGTTTACCATTATTAGTAGTGTTTCGGGTACAATAAATAATGTACTCATTAAAGAAGGCGATTATGTTACGGAAGGAGGCAGCATTTATCATCTGGCAGATTATTCCGACCTGTGGGCACAAGCGCAGGTGTTTGTGGGCGATTTAAACAACATAAAAGAGAACATGCCCGCAACTCTTTCTTATCCGGGCATCGTGGGATTAAAAACAAACGGTAAAATATCGTTTGTAAATCCCGAGTTGAATTCTTCCTCACAAATAAACTTGGTACGGATTGAAGTGCTCAATAAAAACGGCGGGTTAAAAGCAGGTATGCAAGTGAATGTTTCGATATTACTGAACAAAATACAAACGTTGGCAGTACCAACAGATGCATTATTACAAGATGAACATGGCGTTTCCGTGTGGAAACAAACAGGACACAATCGGTTTAAAAATGTAATGGTAACAACAGGTTTAGAAACGAGCAACTATACACAAATAACAGGCGGAATAACCAAAGGCGACACCATCGTTGTTTCAGGAGCATATCTTTTAAATAGTGAGTACTTATTCAATAATGGAACAAATGCCATGGAAGAACATAATGGGGATAAGATGCAGTAAAAATTTCTGCTTCATCATTCTAATCAAATTCTGTTGCTTTTCTTTTTATGAATACGTCCTTTGTTTTTATCAAACCCGTATGGGCAATGTTTACATCCATTTTGACAACAGTACCCCCGCTTAAGTAAATATTTTTCCGTAAAAACAATAAACCCGTGTTCACTGTAATAAAAATCGTCCGGCTCTAAATTCGTATTTTTTGTAAAACCTTCCATTTAATTCCAATTTTTATTTTCGGACGTAAAAGTAGTTCTTTACTTCATCAAATTCACTGCACTTTTGCCAAAACAAAAAACAGAATGGTTTGAATCACTACTATCATGCAATTATTTAAAAAAAGTACATTGCTTTTTTGCATTTCTCAGATGCAAGCTTCCTAAAAAAAACAAATGCGCCATTGTTTACATGACGCAATCCCCATAGATGTTATATCCCCCAACGCACGTGGTTCCGTGCAACATAAATTTCATTGTTCGTCCTCCGGACGCAACGAAATCTTAGCTTGTTGTGCGTTCGTGCTTCTTTTATAGTCTGCATGAAAATTTAAGACCTATTTCTTTTACAAATGTGAAGTCGTCAATCCAGCGAACTCCCATATTGTCGCATACGTTTGGAATAGTTACAGGCTTTTTTGCATTTAGAGAAATAATTGGACTTTCTTTAGTTACAACTGTTGCATTCTTGTCTAAAGCATGAGAAATAACCCAAGGGTCAGCAAGTGACCTGCCTTTTACGTTGTCAACAAGCAGTTTATGTAATGGATTTGCTTGAATAATATTTTGCCAACACTTGATAACATTTTCTGTCGGTTTGTGAACAGGTATAGAACTGTGTTTTAACCATTTTGAAAGGTCGTCTTCTTTTTTTTCTTTGTCGTCTGTAACAACAATTTCATTTTTCACCTCCTCTGCTATGAAAATTCGTCCTTGTTTGCCTAATTCATTTAGTATTTCCCAATAGTCAGGACAAATTTCAGGTGCATAATACTTTTGCCAAGCTTGAATGAGAACGTTGGCATCTAAACAATAAATATGTGCCGTTGAACTCATTTGTATATTTGTGCTTCAAGTTTATGAAAATTATTAGAAGGTGTTCCTAATAGGAAACTTGCTTGTGTTGGTTGAACAAAACCGCTTCTTAAAGCATCAAGCACAACTTGCGTAAATAGTCTACTGTTTTTGTTTAATCTTAATAAGTATGGATTCGGTCCTCCTGGCTTATCCTTTTGTTTTAATTTAAAGGCAGCCTTTTTTTCTGCTTCTCTTTTTAAGAATGCTTGATAGTCAATTTCTGCTTGTCTTTTGAGAGCATTATACTCTGAATTTGACACAAGCTGTAGATTTAATGCTCTTACTAAAAAAGCAAATGAACTAATACCAAGGTTTTTTGCTATTTTGAAAATTTCCTGAGAATTTTTGAAAACCCCTCTGTCTATATTTAATATTATTTCACTTGGTATAAGAGCATTTGCAGCAACTTCGTTGCAAAAAAGTTCTATTGGATTGAATTTATCACGATTCGCTATTTCGGGTTCAATTCCATTTGAAATTCCTGTTACGGCAATCCAAATGTGTGCAAGTTCATGAACCAGTGTAAATAATTGTGGTGCATTCCAATCATCAGAGTTAACAAAAACGAATGGAGCAAAGTTGTCTGCAATCGCAAAACCTTGCAGTTCTTCTGAATCTAACTTCATTTTAGAGTGAATGAAACTCGTTCGCGACACAAAAATCCCATTGCTTTCTGCGGCATTAACCCACTCTCGGATTGGATTGTCGGTCTTATATTTAGCGGGATTAATACCAAGAGTGGCTAATATGTCATTTGCTACAACCTTCGGGTTGCTGTTTAGTGAAAACCTACCTACAAATGGCAGTTTTTCTTCATTGTTCTCTGAATAAACATCACTAATCCAAGCCTGTTTTTGTTGGATTTCTCTAATTATGAAAATAGAAGAAGTTGTTAAATCTTTTGAGCCTGATTTTCTAAAATCTTGAAGTGGTTGAAAGTCTCTTGGAACTTCTGGTAAAAAAAACAAAGCAAAGGGTCTTTTGTATGCTTTTGCAAGTATTTGTGCTTGTCTGATTGTTGGCTGGCTGGTGCCATCTTCCCACTCTTTTAACTTTTCAACGGTTAACTTTGGTATTTTAGCAGCGGCAGTTTCTTCGGTCATTCTTGCCGATTCTCTTGCCCATTTAAGCACATTTGGTGTTATAAAAGCTTTGTCTGCCATTGCGGTTTCAAAGATACAATTTGAAAGGTCATTTTAGTCAAAATACAAAAGTTTCTAGGTTGCACTGTTGTCAATAGCATGACGCACAACGGCAGTCTGTCTAAAAACTAACCGTCACAGTCAAAAGTAATAAAAAAAGGAACCCATAAGAAGCGATTTAAGCAACCCTTAAAATCATAACATGATTAAAAATTTCAAAATTCAGCACTTGTCCTTGCGGACAGGTATAACAATCATTCTGATAATCGTATTTAAAATTTGCAACGTTGTAAGCTGTGTCGGGAGCATTGGAAGCCACTTCGGGAATAGCCACCATAATATTAATTCCTAAATCAATCCCTGTTTTTATTTCAGTTCCGGTATGATACCCTTTATCATAAAGCGCTGTAAAATCAGTGGTATTTAAAATAGTTTTTGTTCTATGCTGAAAAGATAACGCTTTTTCTAATGCATAATTTGGGTTAAATCAACTATTTGAAAACACTGATTTACAATATGTCAAAGGACAAAACTCTAATCAATTGAATATTTTTTAATTATAACAAAACGTTAATGAGACTTTAAATAAGTTAAGGCTTAAAACTCAAGTAAACATACATTTATTAATATCTTTATGCTCATAACATGTTAACTTGTATAAAGTCTAATAATTAGGATTAAATAAAAGATTATTTTAGCGCCTCAGTTAGCACCACAAAGTATAGATGAATATTAAGAAAAATATACCCAATACAATTACTTGCGGAAATTTATTTTGTGGTTGTTTGGCAATAGTAAGTGCATTTAAAGGTGATTTAATAACTGTAACTTATTTAGTAGGTATTGCTGCGGTGTTAGATTTTTTTGATGGGTTTGCAGCACGGATGTTACATGTAAAATCGGAAATTGGTAAGCAGCTAGACTCCTTGGCTGACATGGTTACTTTTGGCATAGTACCGGGAGTGATAATGTATTTTATGTTATCGAAAGAATCACCAGCTAATTTTGAGGGGATATCGAAAGCGGGCAACAATATTGAATTATTTCCTCATCTGTTAGTTTATTCCGGATTTTTAATTAGCATATTTTCGGCGTTGCGGTTAGCAAAATTTAATATTGACGAAAGACAGGCAGACTCATTTATAGGGTTGCCAACACCTGCCAATGCTCTGCTGATATGCTCGTTGCCGGTAATTGAAAATTTTCAACCGCAATTGTTTGGTTATGATGTGTTGCAATATATTCACAATACCTGGTTTCTATTGGGATTAACAGTAACATCATCATATTTGATGGTGGCAGAACTTCCTTTATTTTCCTTTAAGTTTAAAAATTTTAAGTGGAATGATAACAAGGGTCGTTTCATATTCATTTTTACAATTATAATTTTATTGATACTATTTAAGTTTATTGCAATACCTTTTATTATACTTTTGTATATCTTATTATCGGCATTGAATTAATAATTAAATTCAATGTCGATAACTGGGGCGTAATCAGTAGGAAAAACGAAACAATTTGATAAATGAAATATAAAGCAGAAATAGACATAATGCCCTTGAAAGCATTATTGGATCCACAAGGGAAAGCCGTTACAGGAAGCATGAAAAATCTTGGATTACCCGAAATTGAAAACGTACGTATTGGGAAACACATTACTTTAGAAGTTGAAGCTTCTTCAAAAGAATCAGCCCAAGCTAAAATAGATGAAGCTTGTAAAAAGTTGCTGGCAAATCAAATTATGGAATCGTACGAATTTAAAGTGGTGGAATGTTAAAACTCCCACTTTAATTACCCTTTAACGGTTCTCAATTCAAAATTTTTGCCAAGATATACTTTTCTCACCTGCTCATCATTAGCAAGTTCTTCGGCTGTGCCGGCTTTTAAAATACTTCCCTCAAAAAGTAAATAGGCACGGTCGGTTATTTGTAGCGTTTCTTGAACATTATGGTCGGTAATTAACATCCCAATGTTTTTTTCTTTAAGTTTTGCAACTATTGATTGTATATCTTCTACAGCAATAGGGTCAACACCGGCAAAGGGTTCGTCTAATAAAATAAATTTAGGATTAGCTGCAAGACAACGTGCAATTTCTGTTCGTCGCCGTTCCCCTCCGGATAATCGATCTCCAAGATTTTTGCGGATATGTTGTAAATGAAATTCGTTTAATAAACTCTCCAACTTGTCTACTTGTTCTTCTTTACCTATAGGCTGCATTTCCAAAATAGCACTTATATTGTCTTCCACACTCAGCTTGCGGAATACCGATGGTTCTTGCGGAAGATAGCCAATGCCTAATTGTGCACGTTTGTACATAGGTTCATTGGTAATATCTTTATCATCTAAAAATATTTTACCCGAATTAGGTTTTACCATTCCTACAATCATATAAAACGACGTTGTTTTACCTGCGCCATTAGGACCTAATAGCCCAACAATTTCACCTTGTTTTACATCTACAGTAACATTTTTAGCAACCGTTCTGTTTTTGTATTTTTTTATTAAGTTATCCGTTCTTAAAATCATGATTTAGTTATTAAGATGAATAATTAGTTTGATTTTTAATAACGTAACTGGAAACAAATATGCTGGCTTCATAAAGCAGGTATAAAGGAAAAGCAACCAACAATTGTGATGTAACATCAGGGGAAGGAGTAATAATTCCAGCAACTACTAATATTATAACTAGAGAGTGCTTGCGGTATTTCCGCATAAATTCAGGAGTTATCAAGCCGAATTTTGTCAAAAAATAAACCAGTATAGGTAGCTCAAAGACCAATCCGGCAGCAAAAGTTAGCGTGGTTACAAATGATATATATGAATCCATTGTAAAATTATTTTCAATCATTGCACTTACCTTGTAGTCGCCTAAAAAATTGATCGAAAGTGGTACAACAACAAAATAACTAAACGATATGCCAATTAAAAAAAGCAATGTGGATACAATAATGAAAGCGACAGATGCACTTTTTTCTCTTTCAGTTAAAGCAGGTCTGATAAAACGGAACAATTCAAACAGTATATAAGGAGCACCCAGTATAACTCCGCCAATAAAGGCAATCCACATTTGATTAGTAAACTGATCAGCTAGTCCAAGACTTTGTAGTTTAAAGGTATAATGTCCGAAGCAAAGCTGGTTGCCCAAATCTAGCAGGTGTGATAATTTGCAGAACACACGATAGGTCAAAAAATTACTTTGAATGGGACCAAAAATTACCGTATCAAATAAAAATTCGGGATAGCAAAAAAGGACTGTTGCTATTATCAACACTACCACCACAATGCGCATCAGATGCGCACGTAAAGCATCTATATGTCCCCAAAACGATAATTCATTTGGGTTTAGTTTTGATTTATTAAATAATCCAAGTGCCATAATATTGCGGCAAAGTTAAACTATTTTGCTTTGCAGGATTGATGCCGGGAGTTAAATTAGATTTTAAAGATAAGATGCTAGGAAAACCAGCACTATTGTATAATTGGATATGAAGTTTTACTATTGATATTCCGCCATAAAAGTTCCATTCAAATACGCAATTGAATGAACTTATTTTGTTTTTAGAGCATTTGTTATAACTTGTTTATTACTGATTCGTCCGTCCAAAATGCCAACGTATAAAACTCATATTGGTTAAAACTAAACTCGTCAATTACTTTTAAGTTCAGCTTTTTTGTGTGCGCCGAAAAAGAACGTTTATTTAATTTATTAATGAAAGTTACGCCTACTTTGTAACGGTCTGCTATAGATGCACGCATGGATTCAAACAAGTTTTGAAACACGCCCCTGTTCCTATATTTACTATCAATACAAATAGGTCCATATTCAAAAGAGTTAACCGTATTTATTTTAAAATCGTGAAAATTAATAGTGTCGAAACGGCTTGCCATATATGCAAATATTGGAAATTGAATAAAGAAATCCCAAGAACAAACTACAACATAGGCAACGATTTTTCCATCATCTTCGGCAACAAAAAGTCCTTTAAAAGCAATAATTATTTTTAGTTGTTCCTCAGAAAATGGTGTGGTAACAAATCCTTCTGAACGGCTTGTTTCCGGCATATTGACAAGTAAGTATTTGTCTTGCAGCAGTAGTACTTGGTCAATGTCGGCGGTTGTGCCTTGTCTGTATATCATGGCTCAAAAATCGTTAAAATATTTTTTAAATTATTGGTTTTCCCCTAATTACTTTTTTATATTTGTTACAATAAATGTAATAATCATTTTATGGCTGGTGTAAACAAAGTTATTTTAGTTGGTAATTTGGGTAAAGACCCGGAAATACGTCATTTAGAAGGAGGAGCGTCCGTTGCTAAGTTTCCTTTGGCTACTGCTGAATCGTTTAAGGACAAATCAGGACAACGTGTTGAACAAACAGAGTGGCATAACATTGTGCTATGGAGAGGACTGGCGGAAGTTGCAGAAAAGTATTTGAAAAAAGGAATGACGATATATGTAGAAGGGAAGTTGCGCACGCGTTCATGGGAAGATAAAGACGGACATAAACATTACACCACCGAAGTGGTGGGCGATAATTTTACGATATTGAGCAAACGGGAAGGAAGCAATGTGTCTTCAGGAAAAGAAGATGGAGAAAACCTTTCATCAAAAACCGGCGATGATTTACCTTTTTAATTTAAGTAAAGATGGATATACATATTCGGTATTATTGTAACTTTACATCAACCAAAAATCTAAACCTTGTCCGTCCAGAGTAACATCGGTTTTTTTAATTCAGCACTATTTCTTCAGGTTACTATTAGAACTTTTTCTGTGAGCACCCTTTTTGCAATCTTTGCAATGCTTATTATATTGCTGGTTGTGGCAGTTGTATCAGCAGCAGAATCAGCTTTTTTTTCGCTTACTCCAACTGACATGGAAGAACTAAAATCTTCTACTTCTGCTACCGATAAAAAAATATTATTGTTATTAAGCACTCCCAAGCGTTTATTGGCAACGCTTTTAGTAAGCATCAACTTTTTAAGCATTGCTATTGTTATCATTAACTCTACCTTTGTTTTTGGTAAGCAAGGATTGTTTGATTTTTCAGGAAATCCGCTTCTTGGGTTCATTGTGCAAGTGGTAGCAGTTACTTTTCTAATCATTTTAGTAGGGGAAGTAACACCTAAAATATATGCCACTCAAAATCCTTTGAACACATCACGCACCTTGGTTTTTTTAGTGCAATTTTTACAAGGATTATTTTATCCGGTAAGTTCTTTTTTAATAGCATCCACTTCATTAATTGATAAGGTTATTAAACCAAAATCGCATATTATTTCGGTAAACGATTTGTCGCAGGCTCTTGATTTGACAAAGGATGAAGACATACCTGATGAAGACCACAAAATATTAAAAGGTATTGTAAAATTTGGCAATACCGATGTAAAACAAATTATGAAACCACGTGTGGACATTACTGCTTTTGAAGTAAGTTCAGGATATAAAAAACTACTGGAAGATATGACGCAGAGTGGTTTTTCGAGAGTGCCTATTTACAAAGAAAAGCTGGACACCATTGTGGGTGTTATTTATGCCAAAGACCTGCTTCCATTTTTAAATGAAGACGACAATTTTAATTGGCAAAGCATTATCCGTCCTCCCTTTTATGTTCCTGAAAACAAAAAGATAGATGATTTGTTAAAAGAATTTCAGCATAAAAAGATACATCTTGCTATGATAGTGGATGAATATGGAGGCACTTCCGGCATTGTTACATTAGAGGATATTATTGAAGAAATTGTTGGCGAAATAAATGATGAATTTGATGATGACGACATTGTGTATTCTAAACTGGACAGTAACAACTTTGTGTTTGAAGGTAAAGCACATTTGAATGATGTGTGTCGCATTATGCAAATAGACAGCACCATGATTGAAGAAGTGAAAGGAGAGTCCGATACCTTAGCGGGATTGATATTGGAAGTAGAAGGCAGAATACCTGCAAAAGGAGAGAAAATAAGTTTTAGAAATTTAGATTTTATTATTGAATCTGCCGACAACAGAAAAATAAAAAGAATAAAAGTAACGATTAATAGGGAGGAGTAGCTCTTTCAAACAAGGAGTTTCAGGGCTTATCTATCTTTGTGTTTATCAAAATTTCAATCTTATATGAAAATCAACTTTTCTTTTTTTATTTCGGTATTCAATTGTTTATTTATTGTTTTAGCATTGAGTTTATTTTCCTGCACTTCGGAAGATGACGAAGCCACTACACCTAAACCGCGTGCATATTTTCGTATTACGTTTCCCGAAAAAAAATACGTGAAATATGATTCTGTTTGCCCTTTTACTTTTGAAATTCCTGCGTATTCAAAAATGGAGAATGATAAAACTCCAAATGCCGAACCGTGTTGGCTTAATCTTACATTTCCTTCGCTCAACGGCACATTGCATCTGAGTTATAAACCTGTAAATGGGAATGCCAAAGCACTTTTTGAAGATACTTATACCTTGGCTTCAAAACATCAAATAAAAGCATCAGGCATAGAAGAGCATCTGTTCAATAATGATTCTTTAAAAGTATATGGACTCATGTATGAGATCGAAGGGAATGCTGCATCATCCGTGCAGTTTTATTTAACAGATAGTACCAAACATTTTTTGCGAGGAGCACTTTATTTTAATTCGGTTCCCAATATCGATTCTATTGCTCCTGTAATAGAGTTCGTTAAAAAGGACATTTACCATTTAATAGAAACTTTCCGCTGGAAATAGCAAAGGAGTATATTAATTACTGCTGCTAAGACTGTGCATAAAAAATAAAGCAGAAGTAAAAAGCGCAAATGCACC